>Ga0209475_10001742_pt1 | contig 25340 bp, 23 predicted proteins | sample tdDd471_FD_187128 | JGI IMG/M metagenome (GOLD analysis project Ga0209475, IMG submission 187128) | Marine sediment microbial communities from the Atlantic coast under amendment with organic carbon and nitrate - tdDd47.1 (SPAdes)... | ecosystem: Environmental > Aquatic > Marine > Coastal >... | reverse complement strand
GTCTTCAGTAACTTCTTGTTTTAGGTATTGGAAAATCAATAGTTGGTGGCGGCCCATGCCAACAACGAAGATATCTTGATATTTCTTCGTTGTTGTGATTATAAACGCTGAGCAAATTTAGGCTGTGAATAGGTCGCTTATGCTAGAAGGCTTGGCTCGATCGAATCTGCGAACAGGTTCGACGTTTGGCGTATGTTATAACAGAGAATCGTCGCAATTTTTCGAATCAGTTTTACTCCGCATCGTGGATATTGTTCGACAAGTGTGTCAAAGCTTTGCCTAGAGAGCACAAAGACAGTAGACGACTCGGTAGCCACCGCTGATGCGGATCGTGTTTCATAATCGATAAGTGCCATTTCGCCTAGTGTCGCACCGTGTGTTAGTGAAGCAATCGAAACTGGAGTGCCGTTTTCGGCTTGCTTTGTAATCTCAACTCGACCTTCAATAACAATTACAAAGAAGTCACCGTTGTCACCCTCATGGAAGAGTACTTCATCTTCAACAAGTGAGCGGATCTTTGCATGTTTAACTAAGATGTTAAGTTCATCATCTGATAAGTTCGTAAAAAGCTCGAGTTGTTGGATGTTCTGCCGAAGTATCGACGATATTGTGTTGTGCTGTGTTGTCACCTGATCACCTCTATTGTTTGAACGCCGATCAATTCTTATCCATCTATAACAAGCATAAGGTAATGTTGTTCCTCTTGTCAAATTTGTCGTGTTGCCTGTTATTTCTTTAATAGAATTCGGGCAGGAAAGCACTTTGAACAAAAGCGAAAAAAGGGGATCTGGTCTGCTCTAGACTTTTAAATTCTATACGCTCTTAACTTTGTGTCCACTTTTTCTATACCACTTCACTTGCGATTGGGTCATTCCCTACATACTGGATGTATACGTCTTTGAGATATTGTTAAAGTCCGAGCAAGTTCGCCAGTCGCGCTTCAAGCTTTACAACAGGAAGGAAGAAGGGCGTTGAAACTCACGTTCAAGTCAAAGGCCGCGTACGTCGGACGCAGGTAATCTACTGGAGCATACAATACCCGTATTTGCTGTTGGTGTGTCCTTTTTACGCCTTCCCTGTTCCTTCATTGAATTTCAACCAGTCCCTATCTCCCTTAAATCACATTACTAATCAGATATTTTTCTGATTTGACTCTAATAATGAGGAGCTTGGTCAGTTCTCCGCGTTTATCAACAATCCCGCTCGGAATACGAAATTTAGGAAATGAATTAACATGCAGCTTTATTCAAACTTTTAGGTAGAATCTTGCAAAGTAAGTTCGGTTACTTATGTTCTGAACATAAGATTCTGTAATTTTACAATTTGTAAAATTATCAAATGAGAGTCATTGGGAGAAGATATGAAAAAAAGTTTTATTTACACATTGGTTTTGTTTTGTAGTTTGCTCTATTCTTCAGTCATTGTTGCAAATGAAGTGAAAAAACCTATTGTTGTTGCCTCGACAACGCAGATTGCTGATTTTGCCCGACAGGTTGCAGGTGACCGCCTGGTAGTGAAAAGTATACTTGCTCCGGGGGCGGATCCCCATACGTACCAACCGACTCCCGATGACGTCCAGATGGTACTTGATGCCGATTTATGTTTGGAAAATGGACTACACCTTGAAGGGAAGAATTGGATGTCGACTCTTGCTACAGATGCAGGTAAGACCATAATAACAACAACCGATGGCATACAACCTCTTTCTATCTCAAGTGGTGGTGAAAAAGTGGCTGATCCACATGCCTGGTTCTCACCTAAAAATGTGGCTGTATACGTCAACAACATAGTGAAAGGTTTGATTCAATTCGACCCTGACGGCAAAGAAGAGTATGAGGCACGTGCTACTTTATTCCTGCAACAACTAAGGGTCTTGGATTCGTGGGTACGACAGCAGATTAACCGAATCCCGACCCAGCGTCGTATTCTCGTAACTACCCATGATGCCTTCAATTATTTCTGTACTGAGTTTAAGTTGAATGCAAACAATAACTTTCTCTCTATAGCCCCTGTTGGATGGTCCACAGGTGCAGAGGTCGGAGGTGGAATGACCCCTGAACGCAGAAGAAAAGTTATCCAATCTATCAAAGAATCCGGTGCGCCAGCTCTCTTCGTTGAAACCACAATAAATCCAAAGCAAATACGTGAAATTGCAAAAGAGACTGGTGTGAAAATTGGTGGGGAACTATATTCCGATTCAATGGGGCCAGAAGATTCTGCTGGTGAGACATATATCGGCATGATGAGAGAGAATGTAATATTGATAGTTAACGCACTCAAATAGGAGAATCATGAGATTTTTAATGGTTGTGGCTATCTGGATTGTTATCGTTGGAGGGCTCTGGAATTACATTTCCCACAGAGACGCAAAACGTGAACTTATCGTTGCAGCAACACCAATTGATCTGACTATTGAGGGTCAGTATACACTTGAAATCACACCTACATTTTCAACAGAACAGGATCCCTTTGCTTTAAAAACTTCTGACAATACTGCTTCCTCGTTTGAAGTGAAACTTAATGGTAATGCGTTAGACATGAACGTATTGGAGTTTCAGCGTGGAGAGACAATTCGCAAGGCAAAAGTTGGGGGAGTGCTCACTGGACACAACGAAATATATGTTAATGCCAGCCCGCCTTTGTCTGAAAACACTCTAGAACACGGCATACGGGTAAAGTTCTACCAGGACAATACTCTCATTGTGGATAGAACTGTCTGGGCTGACCAGGGAGCACTCGTCTCAGGAACGATAAGTTTTAACCATTCTCAAACCGAAGAGGCCAGCCATGACCACTAAACGGCCCAGCGTAATCGATGTTAGACATTTAACTGTTAGTTACCAAGCAAAACCGGCTCTCCTTGATGTCAGTGTGCAAATAGAAAGTGATCAGCTGGTGGGAGTGATTGGCCCAAACGGTGCTGGAAAATCGACCTTTATAAAAGCCGTATTAGGTTTTGTTAAACCTGATCTTGGTACTGTGCAAATCAACGGTAAAAGTGCCCAAAAGGCAAAAGGAGAGGTCGCCTACGTACCACAACGGGGGGCTGTAGATTGGGATTTCCCTATAACCGTCAAAGAAGTTGCACTTATGGGCCGTTACCAACAAATTCCCTGGTACACCACACCTGGAGTCGAGGATCATGATGCCGCTTTTGCAGCTCTTGAGATGGTGAGAATGCAGGATTTTGCTGAAAGGCAGATTGGTGAGTTGTCAGGAGGACAGCAGCAGAGAGTATTTCTTGCCCGTGCTCTCGCCCAGGGAAGTGATATCCTTTTGCTTGACGAGCCATTTGCAGGTGTTGATGCAGCAACTGAAAGAGCTATTCTTGACGTACTTGAACGTGCAAAGCAGAATGGTAAAACTCTGGTTGTTGTTCATCATGATCTTTCAACTGCTGCCGAATATTTTGATAAACTTATGCTTATAAAGCAGAGAATGTATGCTTTCGGTACTCCACAAATGGTTTTGAATGAAGAACTGTTAAGTAATGTCTACGAAGGACGCTTGCGCATTTTCAGTGATATTATAAAGAAGGGAGATTCTTGATGTACGAATTATTCATTGCTCCTCTCACAGAAACATATTTTCAGAAAGCACTCATCGGCGGATCGATTGTTGCCATTGTTGCTGGTGTTGTCGGGTGCCTGGTGGTTTTAAAGCGTATGGCTTTTCTTGGTGACGCATTGTCCCATGCTATGATTGCAGGTGTCGCAGGTGGCTATCTCGTGATGAAACTCTTGTTTGGAGCTGAAGCACATGCTCCCGGCATGCTTCTTGGCTCACTCATTGCCGCTATTGCAACGGTAGCACTTATTAGTTTTGTTTCTAGAATATCGAGGGTTAAAGAGGATACTGCCATTGGTATCATGTATACGGGGATTTTTGCTCTTGGTGTTGTCGTCGTCTCTATTTTTCGCCACTACATCCATATAGATCTTATGCATTTCATTATGGGTGATATTCTTGGTGTCGCAGATAGCGACCTGTGGGTGAGTGCCTTCGTCGCAGCAACAGTACTTACAATATTGATATTTTTCTTTAGGCATTTTCAATTGGCCACATTTGACCCGATTATGGCCGCATCTATCGGTTTGCCTGTATTGCTTATCGACTACGTTCTTACGACCTGTGTGTCTCTGGTCGTGGTAAGTGCCGTGAGTATGGTGGGTGTTATCCTCGTCGTTGGTTTATTAATCACTCCTGCTGCAACTGCCTATCTTTTATGTGACCGTCTTGACCGTATGATGTGGCTTGCCGCCCTTTTTGGCGTAACAAGCGTTGTCGGCGGCCTCTACCTCTGTGTCTGGCTCGATTCAGCAGGAGGTGGTGCCATAATGTTGTTTTGCACCCTACAATTCCTTGTGGTTCTTGCTGTAGCTCCTAAATATGGACTCTTTGCCCGATGGTTGAGAATGCGTAACCTCGTACCTCAGCAAGTAATTGAGGACATTCTTACAACCATTTTACGGTATAAAAAGACAACCCCTTTGGAAATAATTCATCAATACGTGCATAGTGGGAAAGAAATTACCAAAGCATTGCAACGCATGACCCAAGACGGATTAATTATTGGCAACGACAATGGGTACAACCTGACGAAAAATGGAGAAAAAGAAGCCAATAAAGTACTGCGGGCACATCGTTTATGGGAAGCGTATTTAGAAAAAATAGGTACCCCTGAAGAACAACTTCACCCTACTGCGCACAGGCTTGAACATATCAGTGATCAAAAAACCGTTGATTATCTCGATGAAAAACTAGGTACCTCTGAGCTTGCCCCCCGTAATCAGACAATTCCTTGAACACCAGTAAAAAAATCTATATTGTTCGCTATATTTCAATTGCTCATTTTAAATGAGTGATGGGAATATGGTGAACTCTGCCTGGATAAGGGTAAATTTATTAGCCCCTTTTGGCTTGCAGTTTCAATTCATATAATGCTCATTGACGCCTTATGAAATCTTGAAGGATAAGATGGCAGCTTGAGGTAAGCATGTCTTCCTTTAACAGACATTCACATAAACATTGGTGGCTTTTAAAGGGAGATATGCGGTATATTTCCTTGGAAATACTGACTGCAAGGCGAGGTTGTGAGGCACACAGCTAAATCATGTCGCAGATCTCTGAAGATCGGCTTATTCCACAGACTCATTGCCACAACGAAGGTAATCAATGTTGCATTAAACTCCAACTTAGGGTGTTTCTGTATCTCTTGTTATTAATGAGTACGCTAATTGCCGTACATTCGATCAGTTTGAAGAACTACAAACATTGGCTTTGCAAGAAGTTTATGCCTGGCTAGTGTACGGCAATCAATAACCGTATTAATAGTAGAAGAAGATACCTTGTGAACCCTGCATCACCATCAATTAGATTCTGGCTCTAACCGTATGCCCTTCATAGCTTCATTCCACAGGTACAATAGCCCGTTACGGTTCCTTCTGGAGAGAGAGTGTTGTAGGATTCGGTTCTCATTGTAGAGGTTAGGAGTTCCAAGCTGGATGCGTTCTTTTTCTTCCTCGGTCAACTGATCGTTTATGTTTGTGGTTACTGGGCAGAGGGACATTTTGCGAATAATTTGTCCGACCTGATACCCTGTTGAGAGTAATCCGTTGATATATTCTTCGGCTACTATTTTAAGAAAGGGTTTGTCTTTTAAAGCCCACGTTATCGAGTAGTTGTCAACCCAGCAAAGTGTTCCTTCAGCTGGCTCCGCAGTTTTCCAGGACTCACCTCCCTGGTTAAGCGGACACAACGAATCACCCCATGATGTAGCTAAACTTTTGCCCTCAAGATCCTCAGCCTTATCCACACCAATCCAGAAAGAATGAGCATTGGTAGTCAGTTGTCGCAATTTATGTTTGAATTCAATGTTGTTCAACTTATCAAAATCACTAATGGAATCTCTTGGGTATCCCATTGCTAAAGCGGTGATATTAACATTATAGATGTATTCGTTTGCACCAATTACATATTGCTTTTTGAAACGAGGATCCCATAGGATATTCCAACTCTGAGGTTCCCTCCTTAGAAGGGTAGTATTATAAACTAAACCATAGGGACCTTGACTGACAGGAGAGGCATAAACGTTCCCATGACTGGACAAATAATCAGCAGTTTGCAGAGTGGGTATTACATAATCGAAATTGGGGATATTGCTCAAGTCAAGTGGCAGCAGTAGTTTGTTTTTAATATAATTGAAGCGTTCATCTTTAAAATGGTGGTGTGTCATCATTACCAGATCTACACTTCTGCTCCTTACTGAACTAAAGAAATCATCAGATCCTACCACGTATTTAATATTTAATTTAACAGCACGATTATACTTCGTCTTGATGTATTCTTCGAATTTCTTGATGTGTTGTGGTGGAGCATGCCCCTCCCAAATCAGTAATCGAAGAACATCAACCTCAGCGTGAGCCGATAAGTGAAATGAGAATAACAGTACAGAGAGGAGTGATACCAAGCCTCCCCCAAAACATTTCTTTAACGTTTTGTTCATAATTAGCTTCTATTGGATCAAACTACTTACCATGAATTCATTTGTACCTGGGTATTTGGCTTATAATCATACCCTAACCACCTGAAATTTTGAACCAATTCAATGACAGGTTATTATTGTTGGCAATTGGCTGTAGTTAAATTGTTATTAATCCGTACGTAGATGGCCGGACATTAAGATGGAATTAAAGTATAACCCTGATTATCAACAAATTCTTTTGCAATTTCTTCACGAGCTTCAGTCTTAGGGTCATATTGCACAACAGTTGCACCATATTCTGTTGCAGCTTCTAGTTTGGTTGCTGGTGCGTTATCAGGCATTATAACCGTGGTTTTAATATTTAGCATTTTGCCTACTAAAGCAACGGCTTGTGCATGATTGCCAGAAGAAAATAACAACACCACGTGCTTTTTCATCGTCAGTCAGTTGCGAGATGCAATTGTATGCTCCCCGAAATTTAAACGCGCCCATGCCCTGAAATTTTTCGCATTTAAAATAGATCTCAGCTCCAAGTATTTGGTGTAAAGTTCTGGAGGTTAAAATTGGAGTTATATTGGCAACACCTTTTAGTCTTTTGTATGCAGTTTTGACGTTTTTCAACATTTCTTCCATACCTCTTTAGCCAGCTTTTTTTCAATTGTATCTGCCCTAATATCACCGACAGCTATGCCAATTCCAGAAGCCTCATTTGAAAGGGTTACAATGGATACCTCTAACATTTCATCGTAATTATTCACACCTGAAACCAAGGCAAACACTTCACCTCTAACCGGTTTTCACCAAATCATTTTGGTGAAACTCTGGTGTGAACTTAATTCGTTAGTAACTCATAGGGACTCTACAGATCTTTTGTTGGCAAAGAACTACATTATATATTCGAAATATAGAACATTTTTTATGTCAAAATAACATTGCACCAAAATCAGCTAGAGAATAGGATGACTATGCATAATAGTGAGTAATTATTTGATACAAATGTACCTTCAGAGGAGGTTTCGTGTCTAAGGAAGACTTTAAGTTTTGTTATCCCTTTCGCGTTCGTTATTCAGAAATTGACGGCCAGAAGGTTGTATTCAATGCACATTATCTGACATATTTCGATACTGCCATCACTGAATATTTTCGCTGGTTGCCTTTTGACTACACAAATTTATGTGACCGGACCGGCCATGATTTCCATACCATCCGATCCCTGGTCGAGTACAAAGCACCAATCCATTTCGACGAAGAGATTGAGGTCTTTGTCAGAATCTCGAAAATCGGCCGTTCAAGCCTGTCGTTTGAAATGGGTATTTATGCAAAAGATGATTACCAACCAAGGGCAACGGGGGACGTCGTCTGGGTCCATACCGACCAGGAATCCGGCAGGCCCTCACCCGTTAATACGGATCTAGTGGCCCTGTTACGTGTACGAGAAGGAGAATCCCTAGCATAGTCTTCACACTATGGACACCACCAACTAACTGAATTGGGGTGTATCAAAATACTTTAGATTGTCCCAACTGTCTTCTAACTGAAGTTCACCATTTTGCAATTTCGTGACGACCTCCACAACCGTTCTCATGTATGGAACATCGACACCAAGCTGCTCTCCAAGTTCGACAAACTTGCCGTTGATCTGATTGATTTCACACATTTTCCCTTTTCTTATATCTTGAAGCATACTGGCAATACCAGCCCTAAAAGGTGTATAAATTGGCCTCCAGTAATTGTTTATCAATTCATCCATTTCCCTTTTAGTGGTGAATCCTACATTCTCCAAAAGGGGCTGGAGGCCAAAAATATTTTCCGGCTGTATCCCCATTTTTTCGATTACAAGGCCTGCTTCACGACCTAAATGAGCAATACAGATCATGGCTTCATAACTATCCAAAATCTGGCCATTGTTACAATTCAAAACAGTCGACATCCCGCTGAAAGTTGCATTATCAGTTAACTTAGAAAATCGTGCACCAACTATATTTGAGGATATTTTAGATTCACCAAATTTCGAAAATATTTTTTGTACCTCTTTGGTTTTTTCTGTGATTTCCCCGTCTAGTCTGCCAAAGGTTATCTTCAGAGACGACGGATCTGAGGTTAACTCTGATGTACCGGGCGCAAGCCAGGTGGCACCAAATTCAACTCCTCCCCCCATCACCCGCTCTGTTCCAACGAGTTTTTGCGAAACATCCTCGGGGATACCATTTTGCAGGGTTAAAACCACTGTTTCGTCGTGGATATATTGTAAAGTATGCGCTAAAGAGTCTTCGAGGTTCAAGTGTTTTGTGAGCGAAATGATCAGGTCATACTTGCCACTCATATCACCAGGCATGATTGCCTTGACCGGCACTGTGCAATTCATGAACCCCGCTATAGTGGCTCCATTTTGGGACAGCGTAGCGACATGTTCTTTATTTGTATCCACAAGTTCAATATCTTCCCCCTCTTTACTGATCAGAGCTCCTAATATGGTTCCTATAGCCCCTGCTCCGATGAGTGCAATTCTCATGTTTTCTCCCTAAAGGGTTTGTGCGACGTGAGCTATCAGCAAAAAAACATCTCCTGATACCACTGTGAATAAATAGAGTTCAGCCATCATCCTATCTGTTTCAGGTCCAATGTTTTTCTAGCTTCTCCAGCAGTTAAAAGTTTTGAACCAAGTCTTTCAATAATCTCTTTTGCACACTCAACCAATTGGGAGTTTGTTGCGAGTACCCCTCTGCTTAGATACAGGTTGTCCTCAAGTCCCACCCGTGCGTTGCCCCCCATGATAACCGACTGTGCAACCATCGGCATCTGCTGTCGGCCAATACCAAAAGCACCCCAGGCTACGCCTGACGGCAGTGCATCAAACATGGTCACAGTATTTCTGGTGGTGCATTCCGCGCCAAAAGGGATTCCCATGCAGAGCTGGAAGAGTGCTTTTTTATCCAAAAGATTTTCTTTCATCAACTGTTTAGCCTGCCAAATATGTCCCAATTCAAATGCTTCAATCTCTGGCCGAACTCCAGCCTGCTGAATCCTTTTTGCACTTTCCCGCAGCATATCCATGGTAGCAACATAGGCAGTTGTGCTGTAGTTGAATGACCCGCAATCGAGCGTACAGATTTCAGGTTTGATTGCTTCAATGTGTTGAACTCGCTCCGCAGGGGTAATCATGTCCGACCCTAGGCCGGCAACAGAAGGATTTTCATCACTGGGAACCAGATCGCCTCCCATACCGGTAGTAATATTTAGAATTACGTCAGTTTCGCTGGCTCTGATTAATTTTGCAGTTTCCTCATACAGTTCCATGCTCCTGCAAGCCGAACCTGTCTCTGGATCTCTGACATGAATGTGAGCGATTGCTGCACCTGCCTTTGCTGCCTCAATTGCAGCTGAGGCGATTTCCTCCGGTGTCACAGGCAACTCAGGGGTGTTTATCCTTTACATCTGCTGATCCTGTAACAGCGCATGTCAATATGACTTCATAATTCATAAATTATCTCCTCAATAGATATAACTATCTGGTAAAATGTCAGACAAGTGTATCTGTTTTTTAGTCTCTAAAAAGATTGTTTTTGTTCATATAAAACAAGAAAAATAATCTGCGAAAGGCACTTATCCCCCTGTGGAGTGTTAGTTATCATTTCATTAAAGTTTGAGATATAACTTTTCGATGACTTGGGCTCTTGTTGCTAAAAGAAAAGGATACCCACACAACAGCTCGCTAATAATCTTGAAGCGACCTTGCCTCAAAAGGAAACTCATCAGGTCGATGGCGGTCATATGGCCCCATATCCCAAGCGGATATCGTCAACGGGATTTGGGAGATATTTATCCGTTCAATGCCATGCGCCTAATACAGATTACAATATTCAGTATACCGATCATTCGTCAATATTTACCACCACACAGCCACGAAAACCGCCTTGTTCTATGAGTTGATGAGATTTAACTATCTCGTGAAATGGTAGACTGTGAGCGATACGGTGGCGTAATTCGTTAGCTTCCAGAAGCCTGACAGTATCGGCGATAGCCTGCGCTTTAGCAGGTTCCGGCATGGCGTAAACTATTACCATACGGATGCTCAAATCCATAAACATCATCTGCAGGAAGGGCAATTTCGGATCCGGCACCTGAGTCGATGAATAGGTGACGATAGTGCCGCCAGTGCGAATAAAGTGCAAAACCTGCGATAGATTTGCGCCAAACTCCACATCAATAACACGATCGACTTTTTTACCATGAGTACAGGCCAACACCTGCTCACCCCAATTTTCATCGCGATGGTTGACAACATAATCGCAGCCTACTTCAAGGCAGGCTTTTTCATCATCTGGATTGCTGGCCGTAGCAATGACGGTTGCTCCAAAATATTTGGCCCATTGAATAGCATAAAAACCAACTCGCCCTGCACCACCCGTAACAACAATCGTTTGACCATTCACTTCACCATCTGCACAAACGCAACGATGAGCGGTCATCACCGGGATACCAATACAAGCACCAATTGCAAACGATGTATTGGCTGGCAGACCAGGTGCACGGCTTGAGTCCAAGGCCACGTATTCAGCAGCGGTTCCGAATCGTCGACCGTACTGGGCTTGGTAAACAAAGACTCGCTCACCAACCCGCGTGCTATCCACTCCTCCGCCAACTGCCTCAACGACACCGGCACCATCACTATGAGGGATAACAAAGCCATCGTCAAGCAAAGTAGGAAATGCACCTGCACGTTTTTTCACATCGGATGGATTAACGCCTGAGGTCTTCAGCCTGACCAGAACCTCCCCAGGCCCTGCAACGGCAGCGGGTTTTTGTCCGGTGTTGATGGTCTCAGCAGCTGCACCAAATGTCTCATACCATGAAGCTTTCATAGTTCAATCCATGTTAAAAGGAGGCGTGCTAGTGCTATTAGCACAGGGAAATTGTTAGTAAATTATCAACAAAAGTAATATCAAACAAACTCTATTTAAGAACATAAATACATGAGGGCGCTCTGTCACCTCTTGCAATGCGAAATTGGTGATCAGAGAAACAAGCCATGCACTTTCTGAGGTCAGTCGTCAATAATGGAGACCAGAGCTAACGCGAGGTCGCAAATGCAATGTAAATTCTACCAGGCCCGGTAGTTTACGAGCAGCATAGGCGTTTACACTGACGAGGAAAATGATAACGACCAGAGTTTCCAATGTGATTTGAGTGGTCAACGATTCCTGTTCACAAGTAAACAGCCGAAGATCCCCCCGTCCAATTCGTAAATACGAGGCATATGATGTCAAGGGGAGAATTTGACAATACATCGTGTCCAATGTATACTGTTATGCTTTAGTGAGTCAGGGTACTCCTTGATAAAGGACCTAACTTTACTTTACATATCAAGTTTTTGAAAGGCATACTCTGCGTTTTTCGACAGTAGTATAAATATGGTTTATGGTGAACTGCATAGCTTCCTATGAAAGCGTGTAGGGAATTCTTACTAATTCAAGGTGGAGAGATTCTATGGTCGGGGTGGAACTTTTAATGAGATTGTTTTCGGAAGGGAAAGTGTCACGGAGAGAGTTTATTGCCAAGGCGGCGGCATTGGGGGCGACGGCGGCTCTTTCCCAATCTTTTCTTGGAAGCCATGCCCATGCTGCGAACGATCAACCCCGCCGTGGTGGTCGTTTACGGTTAGGTACCTCAGGTGGCTCGACCACTGATTCCATCGATCCCGCAGCCTCTTTTGACCTGATGTCCCAACAACTTATTTACGGACAACTTGGAAACAGCCTTGTCGAGATCAACCATGAGAATATACCTTCTCCGGAACTTGCTGAAAGCTGGGATTCCTCTCCCGATGCGAAGGTATGGACCTTCAAGCTGCGCAAGGGTGTAGAATTTCACAATGGCAAGACCATGGACGCCGACGATGTCATTCATTCGTTAAACCATCACCGGGGAGAGGATACCAAATCGGCAGCCAAGGTTATCGTAAATTCCATTGAAGAGATTAGAAAGGACGACAAGTATACCATCTCGTGCGTACTGAAAAGTCCAAATGCCGATTTCCCATACCTAATGAGTGATTATCACCTGGTTATCGTCCCAAAAACCAGTGATTTTACAGACGGTATCTTTAGTGGCGCCTATATCCTTAAGGAATATGTGCCTGGCGTTCGTTCCTTCACCACAAGGAACCCCAATTATTTCAAAAGTGATAGGGCCTGGTTTGATGAAGTGGAAACCCTGGTTATAAACGACGTTAATGCCAGAACCAACGCATTGAAAACTGGCCAGATCGATTTGATGAGCCGATGCGAACTGAAAACCGTTCATCTGCTTAAAAAGATGAAAGGCTTGCAGATTATCCGTCAGGATGGCACCAAACATTATACATTTGCCATGCGCACCAATATGGCGCCATACGATAATAACGATGTGCGCCTGGCGCTCAAGTACGGAATTGACCGCGAATTGCTGCTCAATACCATCCAGCGCGGATATGGCTCGGTTGGTAATGATCACCCTATCGCCAAGTCCGATCGCTATTATGCCTCGGATCTACCTCAGCGTCAGTATGATCCGGATAAAGCCAGCTTTTATTTAAAAAAAGCTGGTCTTGCAGACACCACATTTGAGCTCCATGCCGCTGACGCCGCATTTGTCGGCGCCGTTGACGCCGGGGTCATGTACCAGGAATCAGCTGGTAAAGCAGGCATCAAGCTGAAAGTCGTGCGAGAGCCAAACGACGGTTACTGGTCAAATGTCTGGCTGAAAAAACCATGGTGCGCCGTTTTCTGGGGTGGACGCCCGACCCCTGATATGATGTTCAGCACTGCCTACGCCGAGGGTGCCGCCTGGAATGACTCTGCATGGTCCCATAAACGGTTCAATGAACTGCTGGTTTCTGCCCGGGCCGAACTCGATCAAGCAACGCGTCGTGGGATGTATCAGGAAATGCAGCAAATCGTACGTGACGAAGGCGGAGTTGTCGTGCCTATGTTTGCAGCAGACCTTGCCGCTGCAACCGATAAGATCGGCCATGGTCCCATCGCTGCAAACTGGGAACTCGACGGTTTCCGCGCCGCAGAACGATACTGGTTTAAGTCTTAGTACGTATTCGTACTTGTTTTTTCTCTGACCCTGGAGGGGAGTCAGCTTTCCCTGACTCCCCTCGCCTATTTTCACAAAGGTGGGCTCGCCAAAAAAATGATTTTGTTCACTGTGACCTGGGCAATTCACTGCCAGCGGGTGACCCATCGTCGAAATAATAGGATGGCGGCTTGCAATTAACCCCTATCTTCCTGGAAGAAATTCAATGTTTGCTGTCCCTGCAACCGTTTTCCTTGGTTTGCTCGCCGCCATTTACCAAGATTCCTGGTTTGACAAATATATATCCATTACAACTCTCAGCGCCATTTTGCTGCCGTAATTTTTAGTAGCCTATGTTCTGATTGCTTTGTTATCGATACAGATAATGTTTTTCCGTGTATCTGCGCGATCAACCATCAGATGTCATTTCTACAGAAACTGCACGCATTATTCCACCCCTGCCTAACCCTTCCCCGGGCGTGAGTCAAATGATGCGCATGATCAGGGCAACCATCATCAACGTGCTCTCTAGTCCATTTATTGAAGGTGAGGTGTGGTGATAAGTAGTCGATCTTTTGAGGCTTCCTAAAAAAGTCCTTCCCTATCCTCCGACCAATCCAAAACCCACTTTATCCAAGTGAAGAGATGTCTTTTGGAAATGTAAAACAAATGCTCGGCACAATCGGTTTAGCTTCTTCCTGTATCGTTACAGTTCTGTATCGTTGGATCGAAATCCTTTGATGTTATTCTTTGAAATGAGAAAACCAGGAAGAAAATTCAGTTTTGAAAAATGAAATAGAGAGGAGATTGCTAGGTCGAATCTTTCTTTTAAAACCGGCCAGAGTGCCTAATAATTTAGGTTATAAGGGCTCTTCTTAATCGAAAGTTAAAGGCAAATTTAGAGATTCAGAAAATTAATTTCACACACAAAAAATCATTGAAAAGAAATCGTTACGATGTATTTTTCTGAGGGTTGTAAAAAAGACAAGAAGACATCTGTATTTATATAACCATCTATCGTCTCGATACTGATTAAGCTTTGCTTGAGTTGTAGACGTTGCTGAAAGAAGTTTATAAGGACAGAGCCTGAGAAAACTCCACCTTTTTCAAGTATTCCTTGTCCCTTATCAGATGCTATCGTATTAAAAAGTTTTAAGCGCACTGCTATAGTACTTTCTACTTGAGTTGTAACGTTATTATTAGAGTCTGGGGTTCTCAGCGCAGCGTGTAAGCTGTTTCTACGAAAGATCGCTCCTGCAAGTCCAGGCATGGCTGCCGACAGGGCCAATACTGATGGTGAATTGTTCAGTTGTGTCTCCATATCGTCTATCGCATTCCCATCAAGAAAAACTGTTTGTATCTTGTTAACGATATAGTCCATGTCAAACCCAGGAAGATTAGCTAGGAATGTTCCAACGGATTGACCAGCTTCGCACTGTAAGATAATTCCTGACTGTAGTATGGGGGGATATTTTTCTATTTTATCTTTTGAGACAATGATATTTATTTCAATCATTTGTACGATGTTATCTGGGATTTCAGTATGCAACTACGACAGAACGTGATTTCTGTCGTAGTTGGTTATGTCAAATTAGCATTTAGGGGTCTACTTCATACTACCTACTGAATTAGAAATCCCAAAATTTGTCAATTTCTTCGCCCGGCATATCCCATACAACGTTGTGCGGTGGCAGAGCTTCTGTTGAAAAGAATTCCGGCAGGCGATCATCGGCCTTGGTAAAACCAGCCGCCTCATTAAATGCTTTTTCAGTTTTGAGGATGGATTTGCCGAGGCTCACCACATCATCTCCAGTGAGATTGATTCCAAAGCGGGCATTGATCAGATCAACAAGAGCTGGCAGACAGGTTTCGTCGTCAAGTGCTGCAAATGCAATGAACAGACACATCCCGGTAGAGTCGATTGCAGCGGTGGCGATCTGCAAATTTCTTGACAGTTCAACCTGGCCTTCATTAGAAAGCGGGTCAACAGAACCACCTACATTGAGAAGATTGCTGGTGATAGCGTACCCCATTGTATGATCGGCACCCATGGTAGAAGTTGCATACGTAATGCCGATACCTTTAATGGCGCGCGGATCGTAAGCAGGTATCCCCTGATTTTTAACGACTGGCACCCTGGTAACACCAAATGCTTTACCAACAACAGCTGTACCAGCACCTATAATACGTCCAAGCCCTGTACCTTTTGCTACTTCTTCCCGGAGAATGCGACAGACTCCTTCACCATCACCAAATTCTAGAACTCCTGCTTCCATGGCAACAGCAAGAGCAACAGGAATCTCAATGCTGTCAATACCAATATCATCCATCAGGTGATCTGCTTCTGCAATGTGGTCTAGGTTATCAACACAGCAGTCAGCACCTACAGCCCAGATAGTTTCGTATTCGAAGCCTGAGGTTTTATAGTTTTTCTTGGCATCGTTATATATCTGGGAACATTGAATAACACAGCCCTGGTGGCAACCATGCTTTGGTTTTCCACCCCTTTCCTCAATCACGTCATGCATGGTCTCTCCTGAAATTTTCTCGTGTCCATCAAATTGACCGAGACTAAAATTTCTTGTGGGGAGTCCACCGGATTCGTTGATGATGTTGACCATCACGTCGGTACCATACTGGCCAAGTCCCTTGCTGACTGGGTGATCAATGAGTGCCTTGGCAAAAGCCCTGTTTGCTAGCTTAAATGCTTCCGGGTCAGCAACATCAACCTTGCCTTCCCCAGCATCGATTGTAATGAACTTCACTTTCTTCGAACCCATAACAGCGCCAAGTCCACCGCGTCCGACTGAGCGGATATGGCTATCTGGATCTTTTACTGAAATATTTGCAGCAGCCATTTTCATCTCTCCGGCAGGGCCAACAGCAATTATGCCTTTTTTCCTATCCGCTCGGGCCTCAAGAGTTTCCACAACCGCAAAATTTCCTTTTCCGATCAATTCTGATTCTTCAGCAATTGTAACTCCATCTGCAGATATGTTAATTCCATACCACTTATCATCACCAGGTTGGCCTTCAAGGACAATGGCTTTACACCCCAAACGGGCAAGAAGTTGTGCCGCTGTTCCGCCGGCGTTTGACTCCTTAATAGTTCCAGTAAGGGGACTCTTGGCACCCATTGAAATTCGCCCTGAGTTAGCCGCCACAGTTCCCGATAGCAGACCTGGAGCGATGACCAATTTGTTATTTGGCCCAAGCGGATGGCAGGTGGGAGGGACTTCAGCCGCCACAATTGTTGAAGTAAGACCTCGGCCGCCATGCCCTGCCCAGCTTTCAGGCACATCCTCTATGCTACTTGAAAGTTCACTCATGTTAATTCGATAAATTTTGTCTGCCATGTTGCTCTCCAGTGAAAATGAATATGATTCTATGTCCGGTTCTTTGATGGTCACTTACATACCACCCCTAACAATCGTGGTTATTTGACATCCTAGCGGTTGACAACTCGTACCTGTGCAAATTGGCGATGCCCTTCAGCCGACCCATGAAATCCGAAGCCGCTCTGTTTTGCGCCAACCCAGGGAACTTCCCCTCCACCGCCAACACCTTGATTGACACCAATCATGCCTGCTTCCAGACGGTCAGCCACCTCTTGTACACCAGCGTTACCAAACACTACGGCGCCAAGGCCATACGTACTGTTGTTTGCGCGGCTGATTGCTTCTTCTATGTCAAGAAACCGGCCGATACAAACCACTGGGCCGAAGGTTTCCTCCTGCTCTATCCGCATCTCAGTTGTCATGCCCGCGATTACTGTGGGGGTAATATAATGGTCAGGGTGGTCAACTCCGCCATACAGCAATCTCGCTTTTTTATCCACAGCATCTTTTATATGTTCTATGATTTTAGAATGTTGTTTGACATTAATGATCGGGCCAATATTAACACCGTCCATATCCCAGGGGCCAACTCTGTATTGGGCGGCGAGTGTGGTGACATACTGTTCAAATTGGTCTGCAACTTCTTCAGCCACGTATATGCGTTCTGTTGAGATACACATCTGACCTGTATTTTCAAAGCTGCTTCCTATTGCAAATCTTGCTGCTGCCTGTAGATCAGCATCCTTCATAACAATCATAGGATCATTACCGCCTAGTTCCATAACAAGTCTTTTAAGAGATGGGGCCGCTTGTGCCATAATATCTCTTCCTGTTGCCTGGGAGCCTGTAAACCCAACCACGTTGATTTCACTCTGGACAAGCATTTTTCCTTGGCTGCCATCGCCATGAACAATTTGTAGAAGATCCTGCGGTAATTCTTTATGAATGATATCGAAAAAAGCCTGAGCGATCAGAGGGGTCTCTTCAGAAGGTTTCCAGACAACACTGTTTCCGGCCATTAGCGCTGGCATCAAGAGGTTATTCGCCATGGCGAGTGGGTAGTTCCAGGGGGAGATAATTACAGCCACTCCCAGCGGACCATATTCAATGGTCGTTCCACCAGTGTTCTTGCTTCGAAAAGCTTCAAGGGCAGAGCTTGCCATATATGGACCGCCCCAGATGGTACCTTGCACTTCAGATGTTGATCTTCGTATATCTTTCCCCATTTCTCTACTGAGAAGTTCTGCCAGACTATGCAGCGATGATTCGGCCGCAGAATACGCTTTCTGAATCGACGTCAAACGGTCTTCAAGCGATACTTGTTTCCATTTGGCTGCAGCTATTTTTGCCTTTTGAACAATTTCATTTATCTGTTCTTTATTTGGTGTCTGAACTTCGCCAAGCTTGTGACCGTTGCTGGGGTCATATGAAATGATTGTCTGACTCATTGTCGGTTCCTCTTGTTAGTTGTGCAAAATGTATCTGCTTGAAAAGCAGTGCGAGCGAAATCTTAAACTGGCTTATATAAATCGCTGCATTATTGAATCTATAACGGCGTCGAAGTTTTCTACAGTTGCACCTGTTTGCTGGCAAATTTGGAGTGCGTAACCTCGTTGCACTGGGTTTTTCAGATCACTGAACCGTGCCATTCTATGACTCCTTCTCCCTACACAAAAAAGCATCTGTTCACTGGGGTCAAGTTCCAGAAAATCCCGGATAGGTTGCATCATTTTTTCCTTATCATCTGGAAACACGCCATCGACTTCCACAAATAGATTCAGTACATGGTCGCTGCGTATCGTACTCGTAATCCCATCAAGATTTTCAAGGAAGTGTAGGAGTTCTCTTGCCGTATCAACTTCACCCATTTTATCGAATTCGCCTGCTTCGAACTGTGCGGTAAGGGGAGCGGAAGGTGGCAGCGCCAAGGTCCGCAGACGAATAAAATCAGGATTGATTTGATTTATGGCATCAGCCGTTTCTCTACTATTTTCCTCTGACAGTTTTTTACCACCGAGCCCTGGCATGAAATACTCAGACAACTCAATACCTGCTCTTTTTAGCTTTTGCCCCGCAAGTATTTGGGTGGCCTTGTCCACACCTTTTTTCACCCTCTTAAGTACCTGGTCTGAACCTGATTCCATACCGATATGGATTCTATTGAGTCCAGCTTTTGCCATGGCGCTCAGATTCTCGTCGCTGATTTTGGCAATCGTATGGGAACGAGCGTATGAAGTGACACGTTTTACCTGGGGAAATGACTCCTTAAGATGTCTCAGGATACGAATGATATCTTCCGGTTTTATAACAAGGCTGTTACCGTCCTGGATGAATATCGATTCCATGCCGCTGGCAACAAAGCTTCTGGCTGCGTGCAGAGCTTGGATATCACTTTGACCATCATCCAGTACAAGATTACGAAGATCTCTTGAAGATACGGCTCCAACTGAGTTTTGAACGGATTGAACTTTGTCTACATAGAAACGGACAGTGTCAATGTCTCGTAAAACCTGGTCTACAGGACGCAAGCTGAATTTAGTGTCTTTGTAGAGTCCACAAAATGTACACTTATTCCAAGGACAATTGCGGCTGATCCTGACGAGTAGACTTTCTGCTTCACTTGGCGGGCGGATAGGCCCTTGTTCAAAGCCTTTATATGATTCGATTGTTTTCATGTTATGTATATCTCCAATTAATTAGGCCACTGATAAATATAAAAGAATCACAATCAGTTACCCAGACCTATCGGTAGGTAGGTGTGTTGGACAAAAAAAAGTCTACGCTCTGAAACTTGAGATAACTACCTCTGTTGCCTCCAAAAATTTTTCAGTTCCACCAAAGGAACGAGATATCGTCTGTGCCCCAACTAAAAATGAAAAAAAGGCAAAGGCTGCTTCCTCGTCACTTCCTTCAAAGTTTAGTGATTGTTCCAGCCTTCCCTGCTCAAAGACTCCGGCAAAGATAGACATTGTATTTTTTATGGTATTCTGGAGGATATGGCTTGAAGTGTCATGTAACGTGTTGTTGTTTGAGCAAATAGATCCTACGAGACAGAGTTTTTTATTACTTAGTCCCTCTCCAAATACAGCACTTAGTCTTCTTAGCTTCTCAGGTGCAGTTCCTTTACCATCAGCAATCTGACGATACCTGTATCCATAGGAGACTTCGCAGCGCTTGAGCAGTTCATCGACGAGATCTTCCTTCTTGGGAAAATGGTGATGAATACTCGCTTTGCGAATACCAACGGCATCACTGATATGTTTATAACTCATGGCATTTAACCCAACTCTCTGAACGAGATCATCTGCCACTTCGAGTATTTTATTTCGAGTATCATTCATAAGGAATCCACCCTACCAGAAGGTAGGGTACCGTGTCAATGAAAAACAAAAAAAGTCAGAATTGAGCAAGCAAGTAGCATTAGCAAAGAGATACACGGAACATCCTCAAGATCTGAAATTTGAAAAAGCAGGAAAGTTTGAGTTGGCAGTCTCAACGGTTGTGTTCACGCGCGCGGTTAACCACGTCGTCGTGCAACACTTTGTTGGCCATTGTTTCATTCGGTTGGTTGCTTTAGGTGTGCATGAGGATCCGTAGCGACCGTCTCAACTTACTCAGTCTTCGATAGCTGGGTTCATTGAGTAGGTGCCCATGTGCGATGCACTCGCCAAAATGTGCCCCTTCATTGCCTCCAGAGTGTCTTGACCGGTGAAATCGCCTTGAAGTCTCAGCGTTTCGACATCAAGTGCAAAGACCTCGAAGTGGTAGTGATGCACGATACTGTCATTCCACGGCGGGCAGGGACCGTCATAGCCGCCGTAGGTGCCTTCCATCTCGGGGTCACCCGCGAACCATCCCGTGTAGTCGTTCTTGCCGGTCACGCCGTGTGGGGTTCGACCTACTGATTTGCCTCGCGGGGTGATTCCCCGACAGGCTGCACCCTCGTCCAGGCCGGACACTTCGGCAGAAATATTCACTAGGACCCAATGAAAGAAGTTCACGCGCGGCAAATCAGCGGGAACCATCTTGCCTAGTTGATTTACGTCCTCCCCTGACGACGGGACGTCTGGGTCGTGACAGATGATCGCAAAGGATCGCGTGCCCGCGGGCACATCGGACCATCGAATAGCAGGGCTTATGTTGTCACTTGGAGCAAATTGGCTGTCGGTTCCCGGACGACCAAAAGCGAATTGGGCCGGAATGGCCGCACCGTGGGCCCAGGAGTCAATGTGGACGGTAAATTGTGTTTTCATTGTCTGTGTTCCTCTGTTCTTGTTTTGTGCTATATGTTAAACAATAATTCTACAGGATTGAGCAACGTATTCTTAATTAGTCCAACAAGTTATTATCTAGAGACCGGACATCATTCAATCCGAGGATGATTGGACAGGATAATTTTACTAAACCACTCTGTTTCTAAACGGATATGATGCACTGATCGAATGATATCAGGAAACCCGATACCGCCTACATTATGCATTTAGAAAGCTATTGGCTATATTAAGCATCTAGCAAGACGAAAAAAATTAGGCTTTCCCTTTGAAGGTTTAGTCCAAGATGTTTCCTGTATCTCTTCAAATTAGGACCTGCAAATCATTCCTCGACTCAAAACAGTAACTTCACAGTTTGTATACGTAGCAACCCTACATTCGATAACTTTCGTTAGAGCTTCCCTCGTGTAACCTTTATCAAAAATCACACTAATAACCTGCCATGTTTCTTTCTACCATACTTGCCATGGCAAAGGTAACTCCTTGACATTGATAGGTGATGTGACAAGGTGTTGGCTGTGCATCGTACTCTTTTTCAAAAAAGATACTTGTGGTGAAACTCTAAATGTTCTGCAATGAAGCTTGAAATGAAAAAGTAACTGTGATCGTACCCTTTTTGCATTCGCAGTGTAAGTTTGCTGTCATGTATCTTTGCCGCAGCAACTAAATCTTCAGGGTAGAGTTGTTCCTTTAAAAAACCATCTGCATCACCTTGATCCACTAAAATGGGGAGGGTGCATTGCCCATTTCGAAGAATCTCACATGCGTCATACGCTTTCCAATCCTCTTTATTTTCTCCAAGGTAGTTCCTAAAGGCCTTTATTCCCCAGGGACAACGACTTGGGTGAGAAACAGGGCTAAACACTGAGATTGACTTATATTGTCTTTGGTTACGCATGCCGACAACAAGGGCTCCGTGGCCTCCCATACTATGTCCTGCAATGGATTTCACAGTGCTTACTGGAAAATTCTCTTCAACGATTTTGGGTAGTTCATAAACCACATAATCATACATGTGATAGTGAGTATTCCATGGTTTCTGGGTGGCATTGAGATAAAACCCTGCACCGTGTCCAAAATCGTAGTGTTTGTTTTCATCATCGGGTACCTCTTCACCACGGGGGCTTGTGTCTGGGGCAACAATGGCAATACCAAGTTCAGCGGCTTTTTGAAAGGCACCAGCCTTTTGCATAAAGTTTTCATCGGTACAACTAAGGCCCGAGAGCCAGTAGATTACAGGAACTGGTGTGTCTGTACTTGCCCCGGGGGGAAGATAAATGGCAAAACGGGTTGTACACTGAAGACGTTCTGAATGGTGGGTAAACTGTTTATGGTAACTGCCAAAAACCTTAGCGGAACTGTATTCTTCTATCTGCATAAATCCTCGTTTCTCTTTTGGAAAGGGCGAAGATCGGCGTCTTCCCAAAAGAGGTGTGAATGCTTTACTTATTCATATGAATGACGGTGCGAATACTCTCACCTCCATGCATAAGATCAAAGGCTTTATTAATATCCTCAAGGCCCATGGTATGGGTGATGAAATCGTCTAGTTGGAATTCACCGGCCATATACCTCTCTACCATTTCAGGAAGCTGGGAGCGTCCTTTGACTCCACCAAATGCTGACCCGCGCCATACCCTACCTGTGACGAGTTGGAAGGGACGGGTAGAGATTTCTTGACCAGCACCAGCAACACCGATAATAACAGACTCACCCCAGCCTTTATGACAGCACTCAAGTGCCGAGCGCATGACATTGACATTACCAATACATTCAAATGAGTAGTCCACTCCTCCATTAGTCATCTCAACAATGACATCTTGAATAGGTTTATCAAATTTTTGTGGGTTAACACAGTCGGTGGCACCAAATTTTTTGGCAAGATCATATTTACTCTCATTAATATCTACACCGATAATACGTGTAGCACCTGCCTTTTGGGCCCCAATAACGACGGCGAGGCCAATACCTCCTAGGCCAAAGATAGCAACGCTGTCACCTTTTTGAACCTTGGCTGCATTCACCACAGCACCCATGCCGGTGGTAACGCCGCAACCAAGGAGACAAACTTTTTCAAGGGGTGCCTGTTTGTTAATTTTGGCAAGGGAAATTTCTGGAAGAACTGTGTACTCAGAAAAGGTTGAACATCCCATATAGTGGTAAATTGGTTTACCATCTTTATAGAATCTGGTGGTGCCATCTGGCATTAGTCCTTTGCCTTGGGTTTCTCGCACGGCACCACAGAGGTTGGTCTTGCCAGAGAGGCAAAATTTGCAATCACCGCATTCCGCCGTATAGAGGGGAATGACATGATCCCCCCTTTGCAAGGTAGTGACACTTTCGCCTACCATTTCAACTATACCACCACCTTCATGGCCGAGAATGGCTGGGAAAATACCTTCCGGGTCGTTGCCTGAAAGGGTAAAGGCATCAGTGTGGCAAACACCCGTGGCAATTATTTTCACGAGGACCTCTCCCTTTTTGGGGAGCATAACATCGACTTCTTCTATGGAAAGTGACTCTTTTGGGCCCCAAGCAACAGCAGCGCGTGATTTTATAAATTGATCGCTCATAATGTGTCCTTTGTTATTAGAGAAAAATCAGGCACACATCTATGCCTGACTGTCTCACTACTCTAGGAGTAACTTAGGAGGATGTCAAACAGCAGTGGGGGATGGTAAAATATTGAGTGCGGCCGGGCAAGGTCGTGTAGTCCTGCTGGAGTGAATCCCGTCCCGGAAGGTTGGCCAGAGACCCGGTCTTGTATGACGTTTCTGCTCGTTGTGGCCCACAGATTTACCCGCCGGCTTCCTCCAAACACTACCTCGCAGCAATGCTTCTTAGGTCGGTTAGTGTTTTAAGTTGAGAACCTAACTCAACACAGAATTACACACAGAGGACTTTACCCCCATTAGTTCACGTCAATGCCGGGTGCACACAAGTTACTCAACACTAACAGCGGGAACAGCCCCGCTACAGGTTTGCATTACGCAATATTGCCAACTCAAATATTTTGCTTTTTCTTCAATTTCAAATTTTTACATTCTTCCTGTATCCCCCGAATTGACTGACAGCAAAGCATCCAGTTCTGAGCAGCAAGTAGCTTCACAGGAATAGTCTAAAATTGAAGCTGGTAGAATATCAAGACCTTCGAGATGGCAATATTAACGCGATGATCAGCGGTTTATCCGGTGCATTATTTTGTTATTAAAATCATGTAGCAAGAGCTAAAAAGCCAACTTGACATCTTTCTGTCTACTGTTTTAGAGGTACCATTTCCCATGCCGAGTGACTTAGCGAAGTAGACGAACAGGTTTCTAGCGATAGCACGCGCCAACGATCATAGGGTGAATAAGTGCTGGAAGACTCGATACCTGAGGCCAAGCAGAGATCGAAACCACGCAGCATCAATTGTCCCTTTTCTGTGTGATCAAATTTTTGCAAGTCAGTCGTCTCATAAAAAGCTCCGCGTTCGTCGCACGGACGGAGTAAAACGGACGTTCCAGGCAAAACGGTATTATTTACACCAAAGGCCGTCACACAAACGTCCGCGGCAGGGAATACTAGCTGGCCTTTACTGGTGTAAATGACAGCACTATCTGATGTTGCAAAAGGTTTGCAGTTGTGAATAAACAAGGGTAGGTCCACGCGCAGTATGTCGCCTGTTCCCAAAATATCAAAACAATAACCATCGTCCGGACGATCTAAGCGATCTTTAAGGCGCACATGGATCAAATCCTGATTCGCTGCCGTTGCATTGACAGCAATAAATGCTGCCAAAACAATTATACATTTTCCAATCGTTTTCATATTTTTCCTGTATATGTTCGAGATTTCTTCCTCTCTCCATCCATCGTTTAACGAGTTTGGGGTCTATGATCACCGGACGGGACATGGAAATGGTCTGATATTTGTATCGTAGTAACTTGATAGCCAAAGATAATTGGACTAATGCAAATCTAGATATTAACCATCTTCCAGTTAGTCGCAAACTTGCTCATTTTTCTCTCATCATTTTTCGCGCGATACTGTTTTCCTATCTGGCGTTAAGTTTGATTCAGTTTGGCCTATTCGGTTTCAAGCCGACACCGACTGACAATCAGTTACTATCGGGCAGACTGCCTGACAATCCAACAGAAGGTTTTCTGGTCTTGATCACCGGTCCCGATTCACCAGAGAGAAGTAGGT
>Ga0209475_10001740_pt1 | contig 25357 bp, 12 predicted proteins | sample tdDd471_FD_187128 | JGI IMG/M metagenome (GOLD analysis project Ga0209475, IMG submission 187128) | Marine sediment microbial communities from the Atlantic coast under amendment with organic carbon and nitrate - tdDd47.1 (SPAdes)... | ecosystem: Environmental > Aquatic > Marine > Coastal >... | reverse complement strand
ATTCCAAAACAGTCTTTAACCAAACCCGATTGGATTTGACAGGATTGGGATAAACAATTAGCTGCTCAGCATCAGCCGGACCATCAACACCAAATCCAGTAACACAAATAATGTTAACACTATCAATTTCAAAAAACTCTTCGAGTTGTTCCTTTACAATACAGGGCCTATCCGATGCAAAATTCCGCATTTCTTCGAGGCTTTGTTGCCAGTTGTTTACGGAGGATGGCCAATTCCACCGACCGATATGTTGCCCCAATTCCTGGATGTAAAGCTCTTCGAATTCATCAATTCTATTGATCACACTCTCAGTCGAAAAAAGGGTATTGACCAACTCTTCATACCTGCCAATAAACTGCTGTTGAAAACTTTCGTTTTGGAGCATCTTCCTGAATATAAGAGTTGCCCAATGCGGGCTATATCCGGTAATATTTGTATCCGAACTGGCTTGTAACAAGGCGTTAAACTCTACTGTTTTAAAAGCTGCATCAAGGTCGTACAAAAGATATCTCCATTTCCCATCTTCAGTTTGCGGCCTCCAGAATTTTAAATTATTGCCCGGCCAGTCGTGGTTACCAAAATAGGTTTCAGTAATATAATAATCGATGTAACTTTCGACATCTATTTTACTTGTAACAAATGCATAATTCTCGGGGATACTAAGATCGTTGTTATACACAAAATCATACATTTCGTTATAAGCCGTGGCATTTCCTTCCAGTACTTCGCCCCAGCCAGCCAGGATGTCAACACTGTCGGGATCGGCATCATGATGTTGTTCCAGGTAATATTTATCCTGCCTTTCGCGCATGTTATGAATTCCCCAATATTCGCCATTTAAAAGAACAATTACCGGTTTAACAGCCATCCTGTCAACATCAATATCCTTAACCAGGTCTTGAATTAATGCATCTTTGATAATGGTAAATAAATGCGAAGCAAAACTGGTCCGAAGAATAAAACGTTTGTACTCTTCAAAGGGTAGGTCGGGAAAAAGTTCATGCTTAAATTCCCTGTCTCCATACTTTCTTCTGGCATAAAACTTTAATGACTTTTGGGGGGCAGTTAGTGTAAGGTTACCATGCATCCTCATCCCTGCGTCCTGATCCAGCAAAGTTTGTCCATCCGGTGAAAAATATTCCAGGTGAATATTTTTTTCCCAATCGATACCTGTTTGATAGTAATTTCCTGATTTGATTATGGTTGAATCATAATACTGGCCGGGAACATAAATTCCACTGTCGTAAGCAAAAAGGTTCAAACTATCCGTAACAATCGAAAATACAGGCGTCGTAAATTTTTCCATAATATATGGGTTCACCATGTATGTATTGGTGTATGTTTTGCATGTTGGGACACCTTCAATAAATGTTCGTGACCTTATTGCCAAGGATTTAAATAGATTATCAGATGGAGGTGACCAACTCGGAAAATTCCCATTTGGGTTTGGTGTTGTGGGAATCATCGAGATGTTATTTGGTAATATTGAAATATCAAACATCCAAAGCATCTCGGTATATTTTATTGTTCCGGCAGAATCGGGGTGGGGAACAGAACCATCCCATGTGTAGTAAATATCTGCAGCAGTGTCGCTGCTCATTTCCATAGGAAATGGAGAGGTATAAAATCCACCTTCATGAGATATCTCTATGGGGCAATAATTGGAATTTGTGTTATTGCTTGCTTTTGGAGAAGTATTATAAAAGTAATTGCATTGGGTACTGCCATCCGGTTTTCGCCCATAGGAAATGTCGGGATCAATTTCACCAGCATCCAATTGATCAACGATTAAACCATTGGGATCTAAAAGTACAATAAGTTCCCCGGATGCATTGATATTGAAATTGGTATGTAAATTGAAACCTCCTACCCGGTCCTTTCCTGATGCAAAAACAAGGAGAAAGTCATGGGCACCAAGAGTTACTGATGGGAAAATCCATTTGTTGGGATTATTCGGATCATCGGTGATTTTAAAATTTAAGAGATTAATACTGATAGAACTGTTGTTATATAGTTCAATCCAATCTTCGTAATCCCCATCTTCATCACGAAGAGTAGAAACATTTGAAGGCATGATCTCATTAATTTGAATACTCGAATAGCTTCCTGGTAAATAAAAATCATTGGGAGTCTTCTGAGCACTTACAGTCGTGAGGAGTTGGTTCCCCATGACTGAAAGAACCAAAAACAATGAAAACCATATGTTTCGCAAATCAATATGCATTGCTTCTAATTTCATGATGGCTTAAAAAACCAGTACTTTTTTTGAATATAGATCACCCTTTGAGTTTTCGACATGGAATACGTAAATACCATTGCTCAGATTGCTACAATTGATTGTTGTTTTATCCGAATTAATTCCGGTAAAAACTAAAATCCTTTGCCCAGCATAGTTTGTAACTTCTATCCTCTGGATACTATCGTCTTCTTCCAGCATAACCGTCAATATCCCTGAGGTGGGATTGGGGTAAATCAGTAAGGATTCGTTCTGAGGTACATGAATATTGTTGAGGTGATCGTAATACAGGGCGCCGATATCAGCACGTGTACCATCAGGATCGTAAACTGAACCGGGGTCTCCGGAATTGATACAGGGAGATCCCCACATCAAATTAAAATTCCCTGCTTCAGGATTTCTAAAACCCGGATCATCAAACAGGTTATTCTCGCCAGGTAGGGTTTCAGAATTGGAAATTGAATATCCAATGGTAAGTGCCGAATTTTCAGCAAGCTGGTAATCCATGTCAGTTGAATTCGAAAAAATGGTATTGCTTACATGGGCTGTACCACCTGAAGTTGTTTGATGGTTGTAGTGAATTAATTTTAACGAAACCAGGTTATTGTAAAGGGTATTGTTTTCAAGATATCCAATAGCATTGGTATGCACCTGTATTCCTCCTTCGCACTGTGTCACAATATTTCCGTTGATGGCAGCCGTTGTTGATTCGCCTACGGATATGCCCATGCTCTCACAATTTTCTATATAATTATTCGCAAGGGTAACATTCATCGAAGATGACCCTATGTCGATGCCGTCGTCAACAATATTAAAGATGGAATTATTTGTGATTTCGGCAAAGGACACTTCATCACAGTCAATACCATCCCGTGTTCCCATGCCGGGTTCTGTTGCCCCGTACAATTCACAATGATCAATGTAAACGATGCCATTATAAACTGAAATCATATCACCGATAGCAACTGATGGCTCATTGAATTTGCAGTTTGTGAAATTTATTTCACAGTTGTTTGATTTAACGTTTCTGCCTGCCCCATCCATCTCAACATAATTGAGTTGCAAAGTTGCATCAATGCCAATTATTCCGGTCCACCGGCCCGATCCCGCATGAGAAGAAATGAATATGGGATTTTCTTCACTTCCTGTAAACGCAATTCCTCCATAAACATAAATGGCAAGTGTGTCGCTATCGAAAAGAATTTCTACCCCGGGTTCGGCGTAAAGTGTTGCACCTTCTTCCACAACTATATGCTCGGTTATGATATAAGGTGAGCAGGCAGCAACTAAATATTGATCTTCAGTAACTATCGTGGGATTTTCGCAATCAGTAGTAAAAAGTGCTGTTACCTCTTGCTCACCATCAAGTGTTACAAAAATTTCATTTTCGGTAGAAATGCCATCCCAGCCAATAAATTCATAGCCCGGTTTTGGAATAGCTTCCAGACGAATAGGAATATCTTTGAAATAGACCCAGGCTGAATCAGCAAAAGGTATAGCAATTCCATTGGCTTCTACAAAGCCATAATCAGATTCATTAATATTTATGGTGAGTTCAGCCGTTCCATCGAGGCCAAAAAAACTATCCACATACTCTCGCACAAATCCTTTTCTCAAATATGCAAAATCCTTCATTACGTTTATCCGATCTTCCCAATATTCCATTGACTGCACGCCTCCCGAATCTGCCCATCGCTCAATGTGATTGGGCATCTCGCTCTCAATGGATGACTTTATTTCATCAATTAATCCAATAACCCTTTCAGCCCTGAAGGAAATATTTATGTGACTGTTATACCGTTGCAGAAATTCACTTTTAAAATTTTCATTATTCATCAGCTGATGAAACCTGGTTTCATATTCATAAAAAACATCAATCAAGGTATCATCAGGTGTAACATATCCCCTATCGGTATCAAACAGCAGCCACTTCCATTTGCCATCTTCTGTTTTTGGCCGCCAGACTTTTATGTTGTGTTTCCAACTGTGATTTTTGATATAATTCTGCATAATACACCAATCAATAAAATCATCAACATCCATCAGTGTTTTAACGTATTCGTAATTTTCATCGAGTGTCATATCGTTGCTCCCGATAAATTCCATCATAGCATCGTAATGTTGGGCATCGCCTTCAAGTACATAATAAGCTCCTGTATATCCGCTCAAAGCAAGCAGGTCGATATTATCGGGATCCACACCATGATTGGACGCAAGGTAGTCCTTGTTGAATTTTTCCCTGATGTTATGAATTCCAAAATACTGTCCGTTCAGGTATACAATTGATGGGCGGTAGGCCTGATAATCGAGTATAAAATGCCCGGGTATCAGATTTTGGATCATCGCATCGCGAAACATAGTGCTGTGCCAGTCGTCGCTGGAACTCCGCAATATGAAAGATTCATAGGTCGAAATATTCTTATCAGAAAACAATGCATAGTCCAGTGTGCTTTTTGGGAAAACTGACAATGATTTCTGCGGAAGCAAATATGCCGTATTGCCAAACAAGCGTATATCAGATTCAATATTAAAACCTGAATTATTGGGCTGATCAAAAAATTCAAGATGAACTGGTCGTTCCCATTCCTTGCGTCTTTCCAGGTCGTTGTACACATAAATGCCCAACTCTTCACTCCATAAAAATTCGGGATTGGTGGTCACCGAGAAAACCGGTAAACCAGAATCATTATGTAGAATAAAAGTGCGTGTAACAGCTTTCCCGGGCAGTTTCCCGGTTTCATAAGTCCTGGCACGAATAACACTATTGCCGTTGATTTGAATTGGATTCTGATACTCGGGAGAATTGTCATCCGGAATGGACCCATCAAGCGTATAACGAATAGTGCTATTTTGACCCTGGCTAGATAATATCAATTGGAGATTTGATGCATACAATCCACCCAGGTGAGAGAATTCAGGATCAGCCGAAAACGTTAACGACGGATAAGCAACAGTTTCGTTTGGACTGCCTGGTGTGGGTTGTGAGTAATACATCCATTCGAATGCACCATCAGGTTTCCTGCCATATGATACATCGCTGGCCTGTTCAACAAAAGATATCGAATCCAAGATAATCCCATCCTTGTCAAACAATCCAAATTCTTCCCCATCGGCATTAAGCTTAAAATTGGTATGTATTCCCTGGTTGGACTGGTTTTTACCATCCGCCCATATGATCAAAAAAGCATTAGAAGAAATGCTTGTTCCATTGGGTATTTGCCATTTTTCAGGAACAGTAAAGTCATCAGATAAAAAATACCCTGAAAGGTCGACCTCAACATCTCCTTCATTATAAATTTCAATCCAGTCAACAAAAGCAGAAAAATCAGGATCTACATTGGTGTTGGAATTAGATGCAAGAAATTCGTTGATGTACAAATGGTTTTGTCCAAAACCATAAGAATGGAAGGCCAATATCATTAGCAAAAAAAATAATATCTTTCTTATTGTCAACATGAACCTCATTTCGTATGCAAAATTAGTGCCTTTTTTATTATGGTGTTGGGGTTATATGAAGAATGCAGAATCAGCACTATATTTGTAGCCTTGTATTGAACCAACTAAATGGAACTCTTGCTATTTGGTTTGGAAACTACTTGCCTTATTCAATAATCAATTTTTGAATCCAATATCCCCTGGTGTCCTCAATTTTAACGATATAAATCCCGGCTTCGTACCCTGAAATATCAAGTTCCTTTAATTGATCATAATCAGACTCATCCAGATAATCTATAGAAACCAACTTACCAAAACCATCAATTACTGACAGCTTTGCCTTGCTCGTAATCATAGGCGTTTTCAACCAAAAGGTATTGCCATTAACCGGATTCGGAAAAATTGTTAAGTGTTTTTGTGATCCCGGGGTATTGTTGTCAATTGCCGATACGTCGCAATTCCCGGGCAGGTTATTGTCCATCCAATCCAATCTGCTGCCTATCCATAACTTCAACAGGAGTATTTCTTCATCATATGTTTCACCGAAATAATAATTTGGCCAGATTTGCATTCCAAGAATGTTCCACCGTGTAAAATTCCTTTGTTGGGCTTCATATAAAAAGGTAGAACAGGAATCGATTTTTGCCACGATCTTATTGTAACTCAGAGGACCTTGACGGAGTTCCATCCACCGGCACTTCAATTGGTTGGCAACTGTGGAGTCATTAAACAATTTTTTCATCCAAAACGGGATATATCCTGATATGTAAATATCGCTGATAATGACCCAACCGCTTGTAAGATAGCCTTCATGATAAAATGCATTTCCATAGGCAATATTAAAATCCCATAGGGGCCCCATGTAAAGATGGCCATCAATACTGTCCCTGTCCTTGTACATATAAGTGCTTTTTCGGTAGCCGTCAACGTTTTTTGCCAATTCGTTACTGATTACAAAATCAATAAATGATTCGGTATCGACATATTTTGGATACCCATTTATCGAATCAGCATAATTATCGCCTTTCATTACAGTTTCGAATTGATACATAAAATCCTGTATATAATCTTTCTGGGCAGGAACAATGTCATCAAACTTAGGATAGTGGTATTGATAGACTATTGAGTCACTATAATCTGAAGTCCACCCGGCCCCACCTCCTGTAAAAGAATCCAGTTTAATGATATAACCACCCGACAATTTATCACCAATGGTGTCGGTTTCTTCCAGCTCTGAAATATTTACCCTAATATCATCGCGCTTTATTTTTTCAACTAAAACGAAAATACCCAGGTATTCATCATTCAACACCAACTCACAATACTTCGTTCGGGGTGCATATTGACCGAGCTCCCGGCCCAGTTCATAGGTCAATACATTTCGTATTAACGATTTATCACAATAAGGAGCATATAAAACCCAATCGTTTTCGGCAGGCAAATCAATCAAGGATACATTTAAGTTGTTTCCATTATCATCTTGTGTTTCAAATGAGTAAGATTTCTTTGGGTAATTTTGAGATGATGATCCCCGAGTTTCAATGCTTACTTTTCCATTATAATTATTAAACGGATCGTCAACACTGTTGATATTTCCCTCTCCATTGTAAATAATTCCCAAATCGGCAACAATTCTGTCATCATCGGGAATAATTTGCCCGTTGGTATTAATAAAAATTATTGGAAGGTTGGAGTTGATGAGCGTATCCTGGGCAATACTATCACTAAAGCATAAAATGAAAAAGCTTATCAGTAATAGAAGTAAATATTTTTTAAATTGCTGTAAGACCATTGGGGTATCAATAACAAACTCTCGGTTAATTTAGCTCATTACAAAAATATAAAAGTTTTGTCAAATTACTCGAAACTGTTTTTAAATTAATAGCATTAACGTACAATACTGCATTGTATTTTTAAGTGAACCCGACAAGCAACTGTGAAGGACAAGCAAAATACAACTGAACACCATAGAGTAAACTAAAATATAGCTTGAAACAGACATAAAAGACATCCGTTTGTTTAGAACCAATAATATTTAGCCGCGTAATTTAAGTATCGGAAAATCAAAGTTTTCTACAATTTAAAATGAGTATATATTTTGTAGTAAAACATTGTTTTTATGGGTGTTAGTAAATGGTTGGTTTTTTTTGCAAAAAAGCCTTGGATTTTAACAAAAGAATGTATTTACCTTTGTTCCCTTAAAACAAAAGTCAATCAAATGACAAATAGTAAAAAAACAGTCACGGAATTAGAAGAAGTTGTCATCAGATTTTCGGGTGATTCCGGGGATGGCATGCAATTAACCGGTACACTTTTTTCCGATACTTCTGCCTTGCTCGGCAACGACCTTGTTACTTTTCCTGATTATCCGGCTGAAATTCGTGCACCACAGGGAACTGTCGGTGGAGTTTCAGGTTTCCAGGTTCATTTCGGGCATGCCCAGGTAAATACCCCTGGTGATTTTGCAGATGTTCTTGTAGCAATGAACCCTGCAGCCCTCAAGGCCAATGCCAAATGGGCCAAGCGAGGTGGAACAATAATCATCGACATTGATAGTTTCACTGAGAAAAACCTGGAGCGTGCCGGTTGCGTCAAAGATCCGTTAAAACAATTGGGTTTCAGGGATTTTAACATCATTCAAGCCCCCATTTCAACACTTACCCGCGAATCGTTAAAAGGTTTAAACCTGGATACCAAGAGTATTCTGAGGAGTAAAAACATGTTCGCTTTGGGTATGGTTTATTGGTTATTTCACAGACCTCTAGAATTTACACAAAAGTTTTTTGAAGATAAATTTAAAAAAATACCCATTGTTGTCGAAGCCAATAAGATTGTACTCAAGGCTGGGTATTATTATGCTGAAACTATTGAAGCACTACATCCATCTTACAGTGTAGCGCCAGCAAAAATCGAACAAGGTACATATCGTAATATCAACGGCAACACAGCTACTGCCTGGGGCCTGATCGCTGCTTCTGAAAAGTCCGGTTTGCCTTTGTTTTTGGGTTCCTACCCTATAACACCTGCCAGCGAAATATTACAGGAGCTCTCAAAAAGGAAGGATTTAGGTGTTAAAACCTTCCAGGCTGAAGATGAAATTGCTGGTATTTGCACTGCTATCGGGGCAAGTTTTGCCGGGCATTTAGCTGTTACAAACACTTCAGGGCCTGGATTGTCGCTAAAAACTGAAGCCTCTGGTCTTGCAGTAATTACTGAATTGCCATTGGTTATTATAAATGTTCAGCGTGGCGGCCCATCAACAGGACTTCCAACTAAAACCGAACAATCTGATTTGTTGCAAGCATTGTATGGCAGGCATGGCGAAAGCCCATTGGTTGTCATTGCTGCAAGTTCTCCAAATAACTGCTTTGATTATGCTTTCGAGGCGGCAAAAATTGCCCTGGAGCATATGACACCGGTAATTTTACTTACTGATGGTTTCCTGGCAAATGGTTCGGAGCCCTGGAAAATACCGGATATGGATGATCTACCTGCTATTAAAGCCCCGGTTGTAAAAGAGGGTACTCAGGATTATCAGCCCTATCGCCGACTGGATAAATCCATGGTGAGGGGATGGGCAATACCAGGCACCAAAGGCCTTGAGCACCGCATTGGCGGGCTTGAGAAAATGGCTGTAACAGGTACAGTATCATACGTGCCGGAAAACCATGAAGTAATGACAAAGGAACGCGAAGAAAAAATAAAACGCGTTGTGGATGTGATTCCTGATGTGGAAGTTCTTGGAGACCAGAAGGGAGAGCTCTTAATGATTGGTTGGGGAGGTACTTACGGCCACCTCTATACTGCCTATCGGGAGTTAAAAAAAGAAGGTGTCAACCTGAGCTTTACACACTTCAATTTTATTAAACCGCTCCCCAAAAACTCTCACAATATCCTTAAAAGATTCAAAAAATTATTGGTGTGTGAGCTTAACAATGGTCAGTTTGCCAATTATTTACGCATGAATTTCCAGGATCTTGAATTTATGCAATACAATAAGATTCAAGGACTACCATTTACAGTAATCGAATTGAAAGAAAAATGTATTAGTGTTCTCGAAGAGAAATAAATTATGGCTGAATTAAAGACTTTATCTCCAAAGGAATTTAAAAGTGATCAAGAGGTCAGATGGTGTGCCGGATGTGGTGACCATGCAGTTTTAAGTGCTGTACACAGGGCAATGGCAGAATTGGGCTATCCAAAAGAAAAATACGTTGTAGTATCAGGAATTGGTTGCTCATCCCGCTTTCCATATTATATGAATACCTATGCTTTTCATAGTATTCACGGACGTGCAGCGGCAATCTCATCGGGTGTTAAAACAGCCAATCCTTCGCTTAGCGTATGGATGGTTACCGGTGATGGGGATTCATTAGCCATAGGGGGCAATCACTTCATACACACTATCAGACGTAACATCGATTTGAATATTCTCCTCCTGAACAACGAAATTTATGGTTTAACCAAGGGTCAATATTCTCCTACATCCAAATTGGGACAGGTTACAAAGACATCGCCTAATGGTACCATTGAACACCCATTTCATCCTGGAGAATTGGTTATTGGTGCACAAGGAAAGTTTTTTGCCCGATCAATCGACAACAACTTAAAATTAACCACCGAAATTCTCATAGAAGCTGAGAAACACAAAGGAACTTCTTTGGTTGAGATACTTCAAAATTGTGTCATTTACAACGACAAAACCTTTGGTTTCATAACCGATAAGCAACATAAAAAAGACAGACAGATAATTCTCAGGCATGGAGAGCCAATGATATTTGGATCAGATATGGACAAGGGGATTATGCTAGATGGTTTTAGTTTAAAAGTTGTGAAAATCGGTGAAAATGGTGTAAGCGAAAAAGACATCCTTGTACATGATGCACATGAACGTAATCCATTGCTTCATTTATTGCTTGTAAGCATGTCTTCTCCTGAATTTCCTGTTGCCCTGGGCGTTATTAGGTCAGTTGAAGCCACAACTTATGATGCAACTCTTAAGGAACAAATTGAACAAATACAAGACAAGTCTTCAATAAAAACCATGAAAGACTTACTCCATAGTGGCAATATATGGAAGGTTTAGATTCAAAACTAAGAGAATTAAAAAGCCCCAATATTACTTAATAATATCGGGGCTTTTTAATTACTTCTTATTAGAATAGATATTTTAATGAAAGGCCAACAAAAGGCCCACTCAGGTCGATTGTTTCCTCAACAATTTCGAAAGTTGGTTCATCAGGATTTTCCGGATCAATGGTTCCTTTTTTGAACTCCTGTGTATAATTCCCAAATTTGTATCTGAATTCCAAATCCATTGCAAAATTTGCGGAAAGCTTCGCTTCCAAACCAAGAGCTCCGTTTCCTGTAAAAGTAGAACCATTAACAGAATCCGGGTCATCTACTTGCTCGAAATTTAACTTATGCTGCAAAAAAGTATATTCTCCACCAATGCCAACATATGGTGTAATAATTGAAACCCGGATTGCCTCGATATGATACATGATATCCAAACTGATTGGCACACCGGTAAGTAATAATTTTGTACTACCAAATCCCTGTAACTCCTCTTCAGCGCTCGACTGCCAGTAGCCCACACCAATTTGTCCATTTAAGTTTTTAATAATTTGAAGGTCATAAAATCCCTTTACATAAATGGCTCCACCCCAACTGGCATCTTTAAATTCAGAGTTTTCTTTCCAATAGTCAAGTGACGGATTGTACCAGCCTAAATAAAGACCTGCAGCATATGATTTGAATGTGGTTTTCTCATTCGCCTCCTCTTGCGCATTACCACTATTAATGCAAATAAGGCTTGCAATAAGTATAAGTAATACTTTGAGATTGATTGATTGAAATTTCATATATACAATTTTTTCGGTGAAATTAGGTTCGCAAAGATCATTAAAAAAATGTCATAAAAAAAGCATGAAGCCAATCAAAAAATCAGCTTCATGCTAATAAAATATTTTAACTCTTACAATGGATTAATTTCCACCGCCTTGATCGTGACAATAGTACTCATCAACCATCCACTGGAATTTGTTCTGTGGAATATCTATTGAACCAACATAGGCTCCGGTATAATCATAAACTGTATAATTAACAATACGACAGCGAGCAAATAATTGTTGCGCCCACCAAAAGTGTGGTCCAACACATTTGGTATCTTTAACCTTGAGATTAATACTATACCCAAGTGAAATTAAATTTGTAACGAGAGCAGACATAGGCTCAGAATGAACAAAAGTACCGCAAGCACCCGAACCACATTCATCTGATTCAGCAACGAATTTCCATGGGCCCCAACTTACAGTATTTTTAACTAGCCTGTATCCTGTAAAAGCGTACCAGTCAGAAAAGTGAGGCATTTCAAATGATGCAACAGTCCTGCTTTCATTCATCGTACCTTCAATTGTTTCCCATGTTTCGGTTTCCATGTCGTAAGTACCAAAGAGCAATGGCATACCATCCATAACACTTTGTATATTTACAGGAATGTTAATTGTTGGCCTTGCATCTTCGCTAAAAGTAAGATCTGGTGAAAAATTATACCCTTTTACAATCGCCCGCTCACCCAGGATTTTTAAATCTCCATGCTTGGCAGGAGGCTGAATGAAAGAGACAGCAATTTCCTGATCATTTTGCAAGGAACCAAACGGAAACTCAATTGTTGTTGGCTGCTCAATGTCATTTTCTGCTGTTAACACGGTACCTTGAGGAGTAACAGTAGAGGTTTCCGATTTTTTACTCAGGTAAAACTGCTGTTGAGTTACACTTGAAACATTATCTTCCTCGACTTTTTCGATGTCAACGATTATATTCTCAGCCAAATAACCATTCTTTGAAGCTGTTATAATATAATCACCCTCCAAGTTGCTTGATATAGTAAGTGTTCCTGTTTCATTATCAAACTCCTCTGTTGTTCCATCCGGAAGGATTACTTTAACATCATAACCTTGAATTAAATTTCCATCATTGCCGTCAAAAACAGCTAACTTCAGTTCATTTGATGTATCAGGAGTTGGCTCAGGCCAATCAGACGGGCCAACGTTTTTACACTGATTGAAAGCAAATACCATCGCTAATGCAACTATGACCAGTGGCAAAAAACCTGTGTTAAATTTAATTTTCATTTTTACTCCTTGTTTATTGTTTCTGTAACTTGAATATTTCAAAATTAAAACTTTTTTTCTAATTCCCTAATGATTTGATTTTTTATTTGACTTGGATTAATATCCAAAAATAAATCATAAAGACTATGTCCTGTGTTGTACATTGTTCCTGATCTTGGGAAACCCTTTGCACGGTACTCCCAGTTAAATCTCTGTGAAGGCCTCACTCTTGCATACTTAATTTTTGTATATTTCCTTGGTGGTAAAGGTATTGCAATTTTAAATCCACCATTAATTTCGCCGGATGCGGCAAGTGCAAAAAAACCAATGTTTACTTCACCAAACTGCCTCACTACGTCAAACCTAACTCCTAAACTGTTGTAAAGAAAATTTCCTGCTTGCAAAGAACCTGTTAAATCAAAAGGTACATAACGATACTCGAGATCTAAAAGTGCCGTAAGGTATTTTTCGTAATCAAGGTAAACTGTTCTGTAACCTGTATACGAATATCCGGTGGTAAAACCAATGTTACTTCCAACTGAGAATCTGCCGTCTGCAAAAACCTTTCGTATTTCAAGGTTTGCACCAGCCCTGTTTTTATCAAAGAATCCGGCTGTTGCATTAATATAAAAATCATCTTCAAGCCGGACAAACTGATTTAAAGTAATATTTCCCGGCCTGGCCACCTTCCCTTCTTCATCGAAATAAAAGTCGTTTTGAAGGGGTATGATGTACTGACCTTTAAATGATAAACCCTTAGCCAATTGTATATTTAGTTCAGGAATGAGATTAATACTGGACTGAACAGGGTTGTCAAAATCTCCAAATTGTGTCCTTACCTGCGGAATGACAACCAGGTCAGCTTTAAATTGTGAACGATTGTATATCTCAAAGGACTCAAGGTGATCATATGCAGATTTAAAATCAGAAGTTACCAATAACTTTGATTCGAAAGATTCAAAATCAATAATTTTATTTTTCAAGCTTTGAAACTCCTCCAAACTAAGTTTGATTAGAAGCATCGGTACTTTTTGGTAAAGCAAAATGATGTTCAATTCGAAATAATTCTCAATGAAAACATCTTCATCAACCAGTTGTATAACTTCAGCAATAGCCCGTCCATTGTCACGAAAACGCCGGTTTTCGACGGCTATAAATATTGAAGAATCATTAATAGCAGAACTCACATTTTCAAATCCAACTTCCGAAAGTTTCTCATTCAGGATTTCTGATTGCAAAAACTCCTGTGAATGTAAGCTTTCATTGCCAAATATCAGAAACAAAACAACATGACAAAGAACTAATGTGATCCGCTCAAATTTTATTCTCCTCAATCAATACTCCTCCCGAACATAAAAATCCTCATAAGATGCTATATTAATTGAGTATTTAGGCGAAAGATTTTTGCAAACATACGATAAAAATGGTTAATTTCCAAGCATTTTATAAAGATCGGCGTTAAAAAAGTTTAACACTCATAGGCCTGCCAACAACCGTCCCTGGTTAAAATACTTCACATGCATAAACAAACGTTTCGGATATATCTAATATATTTGAACTGGTGTGTAGTAAGTTATAGCCCTTACACAAGATACAAATTTGTATTTAAAAAAGAGTTGCATTCTATAATAACTAATCTATTATTGAAATCGTAGTAAATTTGTAAGATGTTAAAACTACAATTTCTCGATTACATCCACTCACAGGCACTGTTTAAAGAGAATGACGGGATTTTACTTGCTGTTAGCGGAGGCATGGACTCGATGGTAATGCTTGATCTTTTTATTGGTGCAGGTATCGATATTGGCATAGCCCATTGTAACTTTAGTCTGAGAGGAAATGAAAGTAATGGAGATGCAGATTTTGTCAGGCTATTTGCACATGAAAATGAAATACCTTACCATGAAAAATCATTTGATACATTGGTGTTTGCCCGCCAGCATAATTACTCTGTACAAGAAGCTGCCAGGGAGCTACGATACAAATGGTTTGAAAATACTGTTGAACATGAGAATTATAAATATTATGCAACAGCACATCATTTCGATGATCAAATAGAAACATTTTTCATTAATCTATTCAGAGGGACAGGGGTAAAAGGCCTGAGGGGAATTCTGGCAAAAAACGGAAAATGTATAAGGCCCTTGCTTTTCGCTACCCGAGAAGAAATTGCTAAATATGCAAAAGAGCGTCAGTTGCCTTATCGCGAAGATAGCTCAAACCGAAGCGATAAATACCTGCGAAACCGGATCAGACACCATATAATACCTGCTCTAAAATCTACAAAAGCAGATTTTAAAACCAGTTTTGAAAGAACTTTTACACTCCTCTCTGGAACCGAAAAATTTCTCCATACTGAAATCAGCAATCTTAAAAAAGAGCTATTTTTCTATGATGGAGATCAAGTTAGTATCCCGATAAATAAGCTAAAAAAATTACAAAACATTGAATTTTATCTTTATGAACTTCTAAAATCGTATGAATTCAGTGAAGATACAATCAGTAAAATTCCTCAAACCCTAAATAAAACATCCGGCAAAGTTTTCTTATCTAAAACTCATCAATTACTTGTCGACAGACTCGACATCATTATATCTCCCCTGAATGAAAACAAAGGTGAGACTTTTTTGATTGAAGCCAGCCAGACTGAGTTAAAAGAGCCAGTTAAATTGATTATGCAGAGTTTTGCCAAAAACAGAAACAGTGTTATTGATCCTGATCAAAATGTTGCTCAAATTGATTTTGAGAAGTTGGTTTTCCCTTTGAAATTAAGGAAATGGGAAGAAGGCGATTATTTTTTGCCTTTTGGCATGCACGGAAAAAAAAAGGTGTCAGATTATTTTGTTGACCAGAAATTTTCTCTTGTTGAAAAACAAAAAACCTGGCTTCTCCTATCGGGAGAAAATATTGTTTGGATAGTAGGTCACAGAATAGACAACAGATTTAAGCTTGATAAGCAAACGAAAACTATTTTCAAAGTGACTCTGTTAGAAAACTGATTTTAGACTATTAAACCCGGTTGAATCCGATGACTATTTAAAATTCATTTTAAATTACTCCTCTTTAAACCTTTTAGGTAATTCACCCTACAATCCTTGTATCAAAATTATTACTTTTGCGCCTTAAATTTCAGGAAGATTGATTTTAACAAAATCAAAATGAAAGGATTTCGTTTCTAAATATTAACAAATCACAATAGGTACATAATATTGATTTTACGATTTCAAACTCAATGCGCTTTTAAATGAAAAAATCTCAACCTACAATCTATTCCAAAAATATGATGCATCTGATCACGAAACTCCGATTCACCCTGGTGATAATTTTCCTCGTTGTCGCTGTCAATGGCTTTTCACAAGTCCTTGAGCCCGTAAAATGGCAATACGAAAGTAAACTGATCAGTCAAAATGAAGCTGAATTAGTTTTTACCGCTACAATTGATGACACCTGGCATCTATATTCCCAAAATATACAGGATGGTGGGCCGATTAAAACATCATTCTTTTTCAACAGCCTCGAGGGTTTTGAGTTTGCTGACGAAAATGTAAAAATTGAAGAGGAAGAAGGGTATGAGCCAGGTAGTATACTTTACCGTGTAACATTTACCGAAACTGAACCTGAGGAAGAAAATGACCCTAACTTTAATATGCTATTGAAGTATTTTAGTCATGAGGCTATTTTTACACAAAAAATAAAGTTCAAGGCTGATAAACCACCTACAATTGATGGTTTCCTTGAATTTATGTGTTGCGACGAAGAAAAATGTTTACCACCCACTGAAGTAGAGTTTGAGTTTAAATTTAATTCCGGTGTCCTTGAACCAGTGAAGTGGGAATATGAAAGCAAATTGCTCGGTGACAACGAAGCGGAACTAATTTTTACAGCTACCATCGACGATACCTGGCACTTATATTCGCAAGATATAGATGATGGTGGTCCGGAAAAGACTTCGTTCTTTTTCAATAACCTTGATGGCATTGAGTTTCTTGATAAGAATGTAATAATTGAAGAGGAGGAAGGGTTTGAAGTTGGTAGCGTTATTTACCGTGTAGTATTTAATGAAACAGAACCTGAGGAAGTATATGACCCCAACTTTAAAATGCAACTGAAGTATTTTAGTCATGAAGCTCTTTTTACACAAAAGATACGTTTGCTTGACAATGACCCCTTAAAACTTGATGGTTTTATCTATTTCATGTGTTGTGATGATGAGAAATGTTTACCACCAAATGAAATAGAATTTGAATTTGGATCTGATGCCGAAATCAGTGCTGTATCGATGGATGCTGATGGCCAACTGACAGATGACAGTGGTTTGTGGTGGTTATTTTTCATTTCATTTGGCGCAGGCCTTTTGGCAATTCTTACCCCATGTGTTTTCCCGATGATTCCCATGACGGTAACCTTCTTTATGCACGATAGCGACAATAAGAAGAAAGCAAAATTCCAGGCCATTGTTTATGGATTTTCCATCATAGCTATTTATACTATAATCGGTACCGTTGTTGCTGTAACTCTAGGTGTAAACTTTGCCAACTGGTTGAGCACACATTGGCTCCCCAATGTTCTTTTCTTCCTGATATTTGTATTTTTTGCTGCCTCATTCCTTGGAATGTTTGAGATTACATTGCCCAGTTGGATGATAAATAAAACTGATAAGCAGGCTGACAAAGGCGGTTTCACGGGCGCATTTTTCATGGCATTCACCCTGGTTCTGGTTTCCTTTTCATGTACCGGGCCTATCGTTGGTGCCATTCTTGTAAAATCGGCTGGGGGTGAGATACTTGAACCAATAATTGGAATGTTTGGATTTTCGCTGGCTTTCGCTTTGCCCTTTACTTTGTTTGCATTCTTCCCCTCGTGGCTTAGCAATTTACCAAAATCAGGTGGATGGCTTAATTCTGTTAAGGTAGTTCTTGGTTTCCTTGAACTTGCGCTGGGCCTTAAATTTCTGAGTATTGCCGACCAAACCTACCATTGGGGAATTCTGGACAGGGAAGTATACCTTGCTTTCTGGATTGTAATATTTACCTTAATGGGATTTTACCTGATTGGAAAACTCAAATTTGCCCACGACAGTGATCTTCCTTATATCAGTGTTCCCAGGGCACTGTTAGCGATTCTCACTTTTTCGTTTGTAATTTATATGATACCTGGTATGTTTGGCGCTCCACTTAAGGCTCTGTCTGGTTACATGCCTCCACAACAAAGTCATGATTTTGATGTGAATCAAATTGTAAGGGATAATCTCAAAGTTGCATCCTTTTCAGGGGGCGAGACGATTGAGAAGCCTACCGAGTGTGAACGACCTAAATACAGTGATTTCCTTCACCTGCCACATGGTCTTGAAGGATATTTCGATTACGACCAGGCACTTGCTTGTGCAAAAGCCATGAATAAACCTCTTTTTATTGATTTCACCGGTCATGGATGTGTAAATTGCCGGGAGATGGAAGCCAATGTCTGGTCAGCACCGGGTGTTTTCAAAAGGTTGCGTGATGACTATATAGTGGTTGCGCTTTACGTGGATGACAAAACCAAACTACCCAAAGATGAATGGGTAAAATCATCTTATGATGGTAAAATGAAAAAAACTGTTGGGAAGGTTTATGCAGACTTACAAATAACGCGTTTCAATGTTAATGCACAGCCCTATTATGTATTACTGGATACGGATGGGGAACTGCTGGTTAACCCAAGAGCTTATGACCTGGATGTGGATGAGTTTGAAGATTTTCTCGATCGAGGATTAGAGGAATTTCAAAAGAGGTAATCAGACACTATTACCGAGAATAATATAAATGCCCCTGTGAATTTACCTTCACAGGGGCATATTTTTTTTTAATTTCAAGGTATTAAACCGAAGGAAGGGTGTTATCCCTGACCTTGATCAGATCACTCCTTTTATCCAACAAAGCATCGATCTCCTCTTCGCTAAGACCCGGGTTCTTTAACATCAGGTCAATCTTTTCGATGTCATTGGCCAACTCACTTTTTTCAGTGTTGGGGATAGTTGCATCTTTAGTTTCAGGTATAATCTCATCACTAAAATCCTCGCCTAATTCCTGTTTCAACTGGTTGATAAATTCTTTGAGCATTTGCTGAAACGGGATGCCCATCTGACCAAACATCTCTTTAGGAACATTTCCTTTCACCATCTCATAATTATTGATGATGAAGTCAAGGTTCTGCATAAATGCCGGGTCAAGGTTCGAAAATTGTTCATCAGATGTTTTGGCCTTAATTTTCTTAAACAGGCTGATCAACTGATCCATATCTCTTTCAAAAGAATCGTTTGAATTATCCATTATTCTCCTTGTGCTTAATTCGTTGCAAAGATACTATTTTCATTTTTCATTGATAAATATCCATAATTATTGAAATCAATACGAAAATGTTTTCAAAATATTGCAGCAACTGTATTACAGGTTTTAACATCTATAAATTGACCAACAAAAAGAAAAATGAGTAAGTAGCTCTGCCATGTCCAGCTTTTTCCCATCTTTGTAAAAACCAATGACCCATACCGCAATGCAGGCTCAATTACAGACAACTGGTAATTTTATTTCGAAGTACATTTCGGTAGCTTTATTTTCATTCATTTTCCTGGTTTCCGCTTGCAGCAAACAAGCTGCATATCTGAATACCCAATTGTCGAACGAGCAAAGGGTTGAAGACCTCGTTTCAAGAATGACACTCAACGAAAAGATTTCACAACTCCGCTACGATTCTCCTTCAATTAAACGACTGGGGATTCCAGCTTATAACTGGTGGAACGAATGCCTGCACGGAGTTGCACGTTCAGGAAGGGCAACAGTGTTCCCACAGGCTATTGGGATGGCAGCAAGTTGGGATAAAGAACATATGTTCCAGGTGGCAAATGCTATTTCGGATGAAGCAAGGGCAAAACACCACGATTTTTTACGCCGCAAAAAACATGGCATTTATCAAGGACTAACTTTTTGGTCTCCCAACATCAATATATTTCGCGACCCTCGCTGGGGGCGTGGTATGGAAACTTATGGAGAAGATCCCTACCTCACCGGGCAAATGGGATTGCAGTTCGTGAAAGGACTTCAAGGTGACGACCCTAAATATTTAAAAACAATTGCTACTGTAAAACATTTTGCTGTCCACAGCGGCCCGGAACCTGACCGTCATTCTTTTGATGCTTGGATAAGCGACCGGGATTTACACGAAACTTACCTTCCCCATTTCAGAGAATGCATCGTTAATGGAAATGCGCAGTCGATAATGTGCGCGTACAATTTGTACATGGGCGACCCGTGTTGTGGGAATACCTTCCTTCTGGAAGAAATGTTAAGAAAAAAATGGGGTTTTGATGGATACGTTGTTTCTGATTGCTGGGCATTGACAGATTTTTATAATTTTCAGACCACATCAAAAAACTCTGCTGAAGCAGGTGCACTTGCATTAAAATCAGGAACTGATTTAAACTGTGGTGTTGTTTATCGCGACCTGCAACAGGCAATTGATTCCGGATTTACCAATGAGGATAAGATCAATCAATCGTTAAAAAGACTATTTATGGCACGCTTTCAGTTGGGTATGTTTGATCCACCTGAAGAGGTACCTTTTGCACAATTACCCATCGACGTAATCGATTGTGAAGAACACCGAAAACTAGCCCTCGAAACTGCCCGAAAATCAATTGTTCTGCTCAAAAACGAAAATGAATTTCTTCCCCTGAAAAAGGATTTAATTAATATAGCTGTCATTGGTCCAAATGCTGATGATGTTGAGGTGTTAAACGCAAATTATAATGGGACTCCCACTGATCCTGTGAGTTTGCTCAGAGGAATCAGCGAAAAAATTAATGAAAATACAAAAATCAGCTACACCCAAGGTTGTAACTGGGCTGAAGGGATGCCCAAATTATCACCCGTTCCATCTGAATATTTGAGTCATGAGAAAAATGACAAAACATTGCCTGGACTATTTGGTGAATATTTTGACAATTACGAAATGGAGGGAGAAGCTTTGGTAACAAAAACAGCACAAGAAATCAGCTTCAATTTTTGGGACAAAGCACCTGTATCTGGATTTGATGATGACAACTACTCGGTAAGATGGACAGGAAATATAAGCGCTCCTTTCAATGGTAATTTTCTGCTGGGTGGCTTTGGCAGTAACTTCAACATTTATTTCGAAGATTCACTCATGGTGAGCCACAACAATGTACATGAGGCGGGCCAAAAGTACTTTCCAGTTAATCTCGAAAAAGACAGGAAATATCCTTTGAGGGTCGAGGCTTTTGACAATATGGGCGATTGCCAGATAGAACTCAGGTGGCGGCCAGAAAAGGGCATGGAGGCAAAAGCTCTTGATGCAGCCAGGAAAGCTGATGTTGTGATCATGTGCATGGGCCTTTCGCCAAGATTGGAGGGTGAGGAAATGAATGTTCCGGTTGATGGTTTCATGGGTGGAGATCGCACCAACCTTGATTTACCGGAAATACAGGAAGATCTGATAAAAAAAATATTCCAGGTAAACAAAAATATTGTTTTGGTTTTGATGAATGGAAGTGCACTTTCCATCAACTGGGCAGAAAAGAATCTACCTGCAATTGTTGAGGCATGGTATCCCGGGCAGGCAGGTGGCACCGCCATTGCTGATGTACTATTTGGCGATTATAATCCGGTTGGGCGCTTACCGGTAACTTTCTATAAATCGGTAGAAGATCTGCCTCCATTTGATGATTACGATATGCGAGGCCGAACCTATAAATATTTCGAAGGGAAACCTCTTTACCCCTTTGGACACGGCCTCAGTTATACTAGTTTTGAATACAGTAAACTAAATGTTCCAACTGAGATTAATTCGGGTGACCTTGTTCAACTTTCTGTAAATGTGGTAAACACGGGAAAGTATGCTGGAGAAGAAGTTTCACAACTGTATATAAAAAGGCTTAGCTCAAATGATTCAGCACCGGTTCATGAATTGGCTGGATTTAGCAGGATTTCTCTTTCGCCTGAAGAAGAAAAGCAAATCCATTTTACAGTTGAAGCACGCCAGTTATCACACATTGATAAAAATGGCAACAGGGTTTTAAATCCCGGGAAATTTTTGATCTTTGTTGGGGGAGGGCAACCAGGGTATGTAAATGGAATCTCAGCTGAGATTAACATTTCAGGTTCACCGGTGGCATTCAGGCATTAAAATTAATACTCATGAAGTCAATATCTAATATTATTATCCTGATTTTTACGATAATCCTGGCTTCCTGCCAGAATAATCCAAAAGTTACCCTGCTCAATGCACCGGCAGGTGAATTGCCAACAGAAATCAACAAATCAGGGATTACGGTAATTCCCAATGGCCGGCTAATCACTCCCATCGGAAAATCAATTGTTGTAGCACCCCACCCATACGGACTTGAAATTAGCAAGGATGGAAACATAGCAGTAACGGCCAACTCTGGTACCAACCCTCTTTCAATAACCATTATCAGTGAGTTGCTTTCCGACAACCCACAGGTGCAACAAATACCACCTGGCCCATTCAGCGATATGGGAGTGATTGGATCGGTATTTATGGGATTGGCCATATCACCCGACCACACCACCATTTATGTTTCCGGTGGACAAGAAAATAAAATATATTTGTTTGATGCTCAATCTGGAGATAAAGCAGGATTCATTGATTGCTCAGTTACTGCCAAAGGCAGAAAAGTTAAGGATGGGTATATTGGCGATATGGTATTATCAAAAGACGGGAAATGGCTGTACGCGGTTGATCAGATTCAATTCCAGGTGTTAATCATTGATACCCAAGTTCTGGAAGTTTTAAAAACTGTAAATGTCGGGAGATATCCTTTTGGCATAGCCCTGTCACCTAACCAACGCAAATTGTATGTTGCCAACGTAGGTATGTTCGAATACAAGGCTATCGAAATGGAAAATGAAAACCAAAAAGGCTTAGAGTTTCCCCCTTTTGGCAACAACACTGAAGAAGCAAAATATGGATTTCGTAGCGATAGTGTAAAAGTCCATGGCCTGGGTGACCCCAATGTAGCCGAATCCTTTTCGGTTTGGGCCATCGAAGTATCCAATCCTGAAGCGGCTCATGTTTCCGCCAAAATTAAAACAGGTCATCTTATAGGTGATCTGGTTGAAGGCATCCCTGCAGTGGGTGGGTCAAGCCCGAACTCAATCGTTGCCACAGACCGATATGTTTTTGTAAGTAACGGAAACAATGATAATATTTCGGTCATTGATCCCGCTTCTGATAGTATAATTACAGAAATATTCCTTCAACCTCATGAAGCCGTCAGGCATTTTCGTGGAGTTATTCCGTTCGGCCTAGCCATTTCGCCCGATCAGCAACGGCTTTTTGTTGCCGAATCCGGCATCAATGCAATTGGTGTTATTGATATTCCCACACTGAAAGTGATCGGCCATATCCCATCCGGCTGGTTTCCATCAAAACTAAATGTAACACCAGATGGTGAAAAACTGATTGTTGCCAATGCCAAAGGTTTTGGTAGCGGCCCAAATGGAGGGCAAGTTTTCGAGGCAGGTGCAGAAGGATCATATATTGGTAGCCTGATGAAAGGCACTATCCAGATTATAGACATCCCTCAGGATGAAGAATTAGCTGGATTAACGAAAAAGGTTATCCAAAACAACTTTAATATTTCTACCTCTGATGACCAACAACACCGATGGAGAAAAGAAAATCCGATACCTCTGTATGGCGCGCAAAAAGAATCACCCATTAAATACATTGTATTTATTTCGAAAGAGAACCGAACTTATGATGAAGTGTTTGGACAAATTGAAAAAGGAAATGGAGATCCCACCATTGCACGATACGGATACAATGCCAGTTTTACAAACCGGGCCAAAACCGATTCGGTGCAAAATGTTACAGTTATGCCCAACCACCTGAAACTGGCTCGGGAGTTTTCCATCGCTGACAATTTTTATGTTGATTCGGATGTTTCGGCTGACGGGCACCGTTGGCTGGTGAACACTTATCCAAACGAATGGGTGGAATCGACCACCCCGGCAAGTTATGGGGGAAACCGGAATTTTAAATACAATTCGGATGCACCGGGAATTTATGGCATGACTGGTGCCGCCGGGGCAATTTATCCTGAAGATTACAACGAGGCCGGCTCCATGTGGGAGCATCTTGAGAGAAATGGAATTGAATTTTTTAATTTCGGATTTGGAATCATGTTTGAGCCAGCAGTTTACCAGGAATCTTTCAAATATACTGGCATCCGGCATTTTGTAAACTATCCGGTTCCGCAACCGATGTTTGATAGAACATCCAAAATATTCCCGACTTATAATATGGCCATTCCTGATCAATTCAGAGTTGATCAGTTTATTAAAGAATTCGACGAAAAATGGATAGATACTGACAGGCCAATGCCATCGATCATCACTGTAATAATTCCCAACGATCATGGTGCAGGAGATCGCCCGGATGCAGGTTACCCATTCCGCGAAAGCTATATGGCCGATAATGACCTGGCAGTGGGACGGATTGTTGAATATTTATCAGGAACTCCATATTGGGAAAACATGGCCATCATTATTACAGAAGACGACGCACAAAATGGTGTAGACCACGTGGATGCACATCGAAGTTTGCTGATGGTGATTTCACCATATTCTAAAAGAGATTATGTTGGGCATCAGCATTATAGTTTTGGAAGCATTTTTAAAACATTCTGGAATATCCTTGGGATGCCTTACCTGAATCAATACGATGCCGGTGCAACAGACATGGCAGATCTTTTTACGGACAAACCTGATTTTACGCCATATCAAGCTGTCGCTGTCGATAATAAAATGTTTGATCCGCAGAAGGCCCTCGATCCCTTTGACGAAAAATTCGATTGGAGTGCATTGGAGGAATCCCCTGTAATTGACAAACCTGAAGATATGTTAGAAGAAAGCAAGGAAAGAGATGAGTACCGGTTGGAGGATAGGGAGAGAAAGAAATAGAGATTGGAAAAATGGAGTCTTGGAGTATTGGAAAAATGAAGGCGAATTTGATGATTTTCCTTCAGCGACCTTTGCGGTTGTTTTTTTGAGAATTATATGTAAATGTTTAATGAAACGGATACGGCAGCATAAAAGGAGAATGAGAATCTTGAATTTCAAACACCCAAAATGAATTTTGAATGATTGAAGAAAATTAAACAACACATAATATGAAAGTAAATAACGAAACGCTCAAAATCGGGTTGGCACAAATTGCACCTGTTTGGCTGGACAAGGAAAAGACCATCGGAAAAATTATCCAATACATTGAAAAGGCTGGTGCTGAAAACTGCGACCTTGTTGTTTTTGGTGAAGCACTATTACCCGGCTATCCTTTCTGGCTTGACCCAACCGGGGGCGCAAAATGGAACGATCCACTGCAGAAACAGATTTTTGCCCATTATGCCGATCAATCTATTTGTATAGAAGGTGGGGACCTCAATTCAATTTGTGATATAGCTTCCAACAATAAGATTTCAGTTTATCTAGGAATGATCGAACGCCCAACTAACAGAGGCCAGAGTTTGTATTGCTCCCTGGTTTATATCGAT
>Ga0209475_10001736_pt1 | contig 25435 bp, 20 predicted proteins | sample tdDd471_FD_187128 | JGI IMG/M metagenome (GOLD analysis project Ga0209475, IMG submission 187128) | Marine sediment microbial communities from the Atlantic coast under amendment with organic carbon and nitrate - tdDd47.1 (SPAdes)... | ecosystem: Environmental > Aquatic > Marine > Coastal >... | reverse complement strand
GTCCCCAGATCAATACTACTTTCTGTCCACAGGTTCGCAGAACTACTGTACAAGGACTCTACTATACGAGCAGGAGCCAAAGCTGGTCCACGCTTAAAAGAAGAGTTGAGATCATATGGAATCCCTTGCACAACGATATCATTTTCCATAAATCAAATAAATGTGGTTTTTTCTTTTTACTGAGCCTGCACTGTTTTCCTTACCATAGAGCGTTATGACTTCGCAGAGACTTCTAAAAACATTTTAGGCTCAGTATTTAACAACAACCCATTGTCGATTTTTTTTATTCGACTGTTACACTTTTCGCTAGATTTCTTGGCTGATCTACATCACAACCGCGCCTTGAAGCTATTTCGTATGCAAGGAGTTGCGCGGGAATGGTATAGAGTATCGGATTCATTGCTTCGTGCACCAGTGGTAAATAGATAACGTCATCGCTGATGTTTTTCAGGTGACTGTCACCTTCAGTACCGATGAGAATAATACGTCCCTGACGCGCTTTAATCTCTTCAACATTGGAAATGGATTTTTGATAAACTTCATCCTGAGGCACAAGCGCCAAAACTGGCATATCCTTATCAATTAAGGCAATAGGGCCATGCTTGAGTTCCCCTGAAGCATAGCCTTCGGCATGGATGTAAGAGATTTCCTTTAGTTTCAACGCTCCTTCCAGTGCTATTGGATAATTGAGACCTCTTCCCACAAACAAGAAGTCACGACTGTTATAATAGTTCTCTATGAGTGATTTAACTTCCTCTTGAACACGGGGCAGTTCAGTTTCAATAACAGCAGCAATATTGATGAGTTCTTTGCCAAGCTCGACACTCTTTGCAAGACTTATGGTACCCTTTTTCTGACCAAGATAAAGGGTAAAAAGAAACAACGCCGCAAGCTGCGAAATAAAGGCTTTCGTGGAAGCAACCCCTATTTCGGGGCCAGCATGGGTATAGATAGTACCATCTGCCTCACGGGTCATAGTCGATCCTACTACGTTACAGATCGTAATGATTTTAGAGCCGAGCTCTTTTGCTTTACGTATTCCTGCAAGGGTATCAGCCGTTTCGCCCGATTGAGAGATGGCAATCGTTAACACACGTTCATTAACCAGCAGATGGCGGTATCTAAACTCGGAAGCAATATCCACTTCGACCGTAATATTGGCATATTTTTCTATCCAATATTTGGCTACAATGGCTGCGTGCCAGGAAGTTCCGCAGGCAACCAGAAAAATACGGTCAATATTTTCCAAATCTGTCTGTGACAGTAAAATTTCCGAAAGAGTCACCTCCCCTGACTCTAAATTAATCCTCCCACTCACTGTATTAGTAATTGCCTGGGGCTGTTCAAAAATCTCTTTAAGCATGAAATGCTTAAAACCGGCCTTTTCTGCCATCGCCGAATTCCATTCGATAGTTGTGATCTCTTTTTCAACCGGTTCTCCGGTAATAAGTGAAAAGACCTGGTGACTATCAGCTTTCAGGACGGCCAGTTCCATATCATCCATAAAAATTACTTGGTTGGTATAGGGTAATAGTGCCGGAATATCCGAGGCCAGAAAGTTACCATCTTTTTCGCTTACACCAAGCACTAAAGGACTTTGGTTGCGGACAGCAACAAGCGTATCTGGCATCCCTGTCCAGAGCACACCGACTGCATAGGAACCTTCAACCTGGCTGGTCGCTTTTTTTACGGCGGTCACCAGATCATCATCAAGATTCTCTTCTATTAAATGGGCGAGAACCTCTGTGTCGGTATCTGAGGCAAACACATGCCCTTTTGCTTTCAATTCTTCTCGCAGCGAATGATAATTTTCTATGATTCCGTTGTGGATGACGACAAGATTACCAGTACAATCACTATGGGGATGTGCGTTTTCTGTGGTTGGTGCACCATGTGTTGCCCAGCGGGTGTGGCCAAGACCGATATGGGATGGCGCAATAATTGAGTCACCAATAATAGCGTCTAGATTCGACAGTTTTCCTGCCGACCGATGTTTAACCAATTTATCATTTTCAAGGTAAACAATACCCGCAGAGTCGTAACCTCTGTATTCAAGTCTCCTAAGACCTTCAAGAACAACAGGCACAACCCGCTTCGGACCACAATACCCAACGATACCACACATAATTATCCCCTAGCATATATCTGTATAGTTTTTAAATAGAAACCATTTTAGTGCCTCATAATTTCACTAAACGAAGGCACGTATCCCCCACGTGGGAGTTCTGAAAAAAGTCAATTCAGCCGAATCTGCAACTTACTCGTTTAATTCTATCTAAACAGCTGGCTCTTGACCATAGTATACAGCAAAAAAAACGTTCCGAAATTTTTCCCAACATGCGTCATTATAATCGACAAGACAGCCTAACATTGCTTTTCAGACTATTACCAGTTTTTTCTTTCAACAAAATAAAAAAACAAGTAATGTCGACTGCAATTACACTCAATACACTCATTTAAAACAATCTTATCCAAACTTTCATTTTAAATTATTATGGACGACAGACAACGACTTAAGGAAATTCTCCTCGACAAATCATATAGAAAAGGAACCTTTACCCTTACTTCCGGCAAGACCTCTGATTTTTATATTGATGGCAAACAGACAACTCTTTCAGCAGAAGGTGCATTTCTTTGTGGGAAATTGCTTTTTGAACTGTTGCAAAAATCACCCACTCCCATAGAGGCAGTTGGTGGCATGACATTAGGAGCCGATCCGCTTGTTACTGCTGTATCAATTGCCAGTTTTCTCGCAGAACAACCCATTCCTGCATTCATCGTTCGTAAAGAAGCTAAAGGGCACGGAACTGGAAATTACATCGAAGGTTTGAAGAATATGCCAGAAGGGTGCACCGTTGCCCTGCTTGAAGATGTTGTCACGACAGGTGGAACCCTCATCAAAGTCATTGACAGGGTGGAAGCTGCTGGCTTTAAAGTTGGCCTCATTGCCACAATTGTAGAAAGACAGGAAGGCGGAACAGAAGCGTTGGCAAAAGCGGGTTATAAACTCGAATCAGTTTTCACCCGTGAACAAATGCTGAGTTAGCCTGACCATGAAATGTAAAAAATGTTCCGAAAAATTAGAAGTACATCGCATGTGCCGAAGAGTACGCATGCGATGTACCGGCTGCGGCCAGGAATACCAAATCCACGAAGTGGCAAAAGATCTCGACAGAGAAACAGAAGAAATTCTTGAAAGATACACTGCTATAATCTACGATTAATAGACCTGAACCAGCGGCCTCTTTCACTGGTCTTAATTAGCTCAATCCTGCTCTCCAATCCCAAATTGTATAAGTTTTTTAAAAACAAATCTTGTTTTATTTTTTAGGGGCTCGTCAGGGGTCATTTGCACCAGAAACTTTTCAACACGACAGAATTTCCCCATTAATTATGGGGAATAATATAAAATAAGTTATAGTATAATTTTTTTTGCAAATTCTTGGAAAATATAATCAATACGTCATGGTGTTTCTAAACTATGCTATATATAATAGTAGCAACGAACTATCTGTGATAAATTTTAAATAAATGTTTACAAGCACATGACAAAAAAACAATCGACTCATAAATCCTTTGTTAAATCTGATGATGGAGCAATGATAGTATGCCCAGAATGCGATTCTGCCAGGGAAATATCTGCTGCACAATTTCGACATCGCAACAATCTTATTAAGGTCAAATGCAAGTGTGGTCACCTTTTTAAGGTAAACTTAGAGTTCCGGCGTCACTTTCGCAAACCAACAGAACTAGAGGGTACATATGACCTTAATCGTCCTGCTGTTGGAGGAGGCAAAACAAAGATAACAAATCTTTCCTTTAGTGGTGCCTGTTTTGAAGTCCGGGGTGTTCATGATATAAAGCCAGGTCAGGAAGGTTCACTGGTAATCACCTTAGACAATCGCAAGGCTACAGTTCTTTTCAAGAAGGTTATAATCAGAACCGTCACCGGAAACAGCATTGGTTGTGAATTTGTAGAAGACAGAGCATTTGAAAAAGAACTGGGCTTCTACTTACTCCCTTAGTTTACTGTCCAGAACCTTACCAATTAACCCTTCAGCCTGAACAAGAAATTCCTTGAGCGTTTCCGGGTGTAATGCACTGACGATAATTCCTTCGTTACCTACTAACTGATGTATCAACTCTCGATCTTCAACTTGATCAATTTTGTTAAAGAGGGTTAGAACAGGCATTGTCCCCAACTCAAGTTCATTGAGAAGTTGTTGGACGACAGCCATCTGCTCCCGAAAAGCAGAATTTGAAACATCGACGACATGAACGAGAAGGTCGGCCTCCTTTAATTCCTCCAAAGTTGCCATAAACGCCTGCAAAAGATCAGCCGGCAGGTTTCTAATAAAGCCAACCGTATCCGTTATTATCACTTCCATTTCCGTAGGAAACCTTAGTCGCCTACTTGTTGGATCAAGGGTCGCAAACAGCTTATCCTCAGCAACAATATCACTGTTTGTCAGGGTGTTGAGAAGGGTGGATTTTCCGGCATTGGTGTATCCCACCAGGGAGAGAACGGGCAGATCTTTTTTTCTACGTTTAGCCCTGCGTCGATACCTTTCATCGCTTACCTTTTTCAGTTCTTTGGCCAGGCGAGCTAACCGGTCATTAATCCGACGCCGATCGATTTCAAGCTTGGTTTCTCCAGGACCTCGAGCACCGATCCCCCCGGTCAATCTTGACAGGGCATCGTCTCTGGACGAGAGCCGGGGAAGCATATATTTCAACTGCGCCATCTCCACCTGCAGCTTCCCTTCCCTGCTCATTGCCCGGTGAGCAAAGATGTCAAGAATGAGTTGAGTTCTGTCTATTACCCTCAAATCGCTGAAATTAGTAATGGATCGTATTTGCGAAGGATTCAGTTCCTGGTTAAATATCAGTAAATTAGCATCGAGTTGCAGGGCCCGAATCATAATATCGGCGAGTTTTCCTTTACCTATAATTAGCCGTGGATTGGCCTTTTTCCTTCGTTGCAGAACAGTATCAAGAATAATAATATTGTCAGAACGAGCGAGTTCAACAAGTTCTGCAAGGGACTCCTCAGCCTGACGTTTTTGATCCGTTGTCACACTAACGAGAATGGCCCGATCTTCCTTGCGGTCAACCTGGCTGGTTTTACGGCCAAGTCCGAACTCCCCTTCAATTGCCGCAATCAGCTCCTCGCACGATTCAATCTGATTGGCCGGATGAACCGGTTTGAGAAATGCCCAGTTTTTCCCTTCATGAACCCTTGGCAACAGGTGGGCGGTATACATTTTTTCTGGTAACCCATCAGCATCTGTCTTGATGACCGAAAGAAGGTCAAGCCGTAAAAAAAGCAGATCCATCAAATCTTCATCACTGATATCCTCACCGGCAAGATGGGTGTGTACCAGTCTCAAGCCTTTCAGTCTGCCCCCCGACGATCGCACAGTACCAAGTTGAGGAATCATAATCTGGGAAAAATCCCCAACTACAACAGACTCAATCTTGCCGGACCGGTGCACAAGCAGGCCAAGCTGCCTGTTTAACTCAACAGAAAGCTGGCAGAGTGTCCGGGCCATTTCCGGATTAATAATCTTATCCCGCTGGACTCTTTTTTGACCAATACGTTCCAGAGCCTTTAGCTGATGTTTCTTTAATCCTGATGTATTTCCACTTACAATTCCGATGCCTTTTCCTCCTCTATCATTGGAAAATCTTTGTCTTGTCCACCAGCAGACAGTTCCGGTCGACGGCAAACGGTTTGTTCATTGTAATCTTTCCAGATCACATCATCATATTTATTATGACATCGGACACAGAGCCCGACCCGTAGAATCGATCGCAACTCCCTCTTGTTAAAGGGGCGTAAAGTGGATCGAGAACTATGCTGCAAGGGCTCACCATTCAGGGTCACGTAGGCATCAAAAGGCACAGTAGATCCTGCACTTGTATCTATTCCTTGATCAATAGCTTCAAAGACTAATTGCCCATCGCGCATAAAGACCTTCCCTTCTCCTAAACCAACTGTTTTGGTGGAAGTGTGGCAGTCAACACATTCACGGCCTTTGGCTTGGGTTGTATGGGGATTGATAGCAGCCATGGTAAATCTGTCAAAGCTTTCCTCAATCTTTCCATCTTTATCCACTACAGTGACAATATCCTGGCATCCGGGAGTGACAATGACGACATCATCTTCCCAAACCCCAAGCATAGGCCGTTCATAGCGAATGTAAGAACGTCCTTCCTCCCACAAACCTTCAGTCTCTTTAAGACTCAACTTATCGAGATGGGTCAAAGATGCATCGCGCTTAGCATGGCAGCCGTAACACTGAGCCACCCAGGTGGAATGGCAGGCTTCACACGTCACCCTCTTATGCGCAGCAAAATCACACACTCCGTTTTTTGCTGTTTTGACCGGGTGTAACTTATCATCGATTTTTCCCACCAACACCACCTTTCCATCCTCAGTTTCCAGGTTGGTAAGGGTCTCTTTCTTTCTTGTTATTCCAGGATTTTCTGAGTGACACACTTCACAGGAAATCTCTAGCTGCTCTTCATAATGAGCATAACTTGTGCCGTCACCCATGACCTCATTTCGGGTATGACAATCGATGCATTCCATGCCTTTTTCATGATGCACATCATCGGCAATTTCCAAATAGAACCTGGCACCTGGAAGTTGCTTGGAATTCAAATCTCCTTTCTCATAAGGAGTGCCATACCCTTCAGACTCGAAGATCCCCATATATGAGATGCCAATTCTACCGGAACGGTTATGACAACGAACGCAATTTACACTATCCACTCTTCGGGTAATAAGAGGATGTATCTTCTTATCCGAGCTTTCAGGGTAATCCTCATCGTCAGCAACAAGGATTTGATCAATACTGTTTTTCCCAGGTATGTCATAGTGACATGCCGAACATCCCCCACCCTTTTCATTGAAGAATTTTGGTATCCCCGAGAGGTCATTTTTTTGTTTCCAGAGATGACATGTAGCGCAGAGTTTTCGGTAATAATCCAATGCGAGCGAGGTTTCTCCAGTTTTCAGTAATTCTTCAACAGTAAGCTCAGTATCCTGACTGTCAGTTTCTCCCCAGTAATAGAGCAATGTCCCAAGAATACCCCTATTGGTTGCCATAAGGGAGTTTTTAACTTTATGAACATCAGCAGGATGGCAACCCTCTACCGAACAGGTCTTCTCGACAATGCGAAGGTCTCCAGGGTTAAGAACCATCCCCTCATGCCCTTCTTTTTCTGTCACAGCCAAAGGATTACCGAGATGACAGGGAGAACAGCCGATAACCGCAGCATCGTGAGCCGGATCGAGTTTCTCGTCCTTATGGCAACTCAGACACATATCAACACTGCCGGAACTGGTAACATGGAGTTTTTCAGGGCGATTTATCAACTGTTCGCGAACGATAAGCCATGCGAAAGCACAGAGGCATCCAACAACAACGAGGATTTTCAGAAAGGATTGTAATGTAAATCGACTATCTTTCAAATTAGAGGGCCACTAAAAATTATTAATAACAATCGCCTCAAAAGGCATAATACTCTAAACGACGACACATGATCCTAGATAAACTTCTAAAGATCCCAAACCTTAGATGGTTAATTAAAACCATCATATTCGAGGCGTGTGAATTTTATTTTTTTCGGCGTATTGGGTCGCAATAATAGTGAAATTTGTAACAACGAAGTAGATGATGCGTTTTTACGACACCATCATCCTTGATAATTTTGGACATTAGGATACCTGCGCCCAAAGCCAAAGGCTTTAGAGGTCACTTTTAAACCCAGTGGCGCCTGTTTCCGTTTGTATTCATTGATCCGAACCCGTCGCAAAATGTCAGTCACCATCTGTTCATCAAAGCCGCGCGCTACTATCTCACGACCTCCTTCTCCATCTTCCAAATGCAACTCAAGCACCTTATCAAGGATTTCATACGGTGGCAAATCATCCTGGTCCGTCTGATCAGGCTTTAGTTCGGCGGTTGGCGCTTTAGTTATAATTCTCGCAGGAATTATTTCTCTGGATCTGTTGAAATAGGCTGCCAGTTGATAGACTAGCTGCTTTGGCACATCAGAGATCACCGCCAAGCCACCACTCATATCACCATAAAGGGTGCAATAACCAACGGCCATCTCACTTTTGTTGCCTGTAGTCAGGAGTAAATGCCCAAATTTATTAGATAGCGCCATGAGAAGATTACCGCGAATACGAGCCTGCAGATTCTGTTCGGTTACATCTTCATCAAGTCCCGCAAAAAAAGGATCGAGGCTATTGCGAAAACAATCAAAAAGATCTGATATCGGCAATAGCTCAAAGCGACAGCCAAGGTTATTAGCGAGTTCCCTGGCGTCATCAAGGGAATCCTGGGAACTGTAGGGTGAAGGGAGGGCAACTCCCAAAACATTCTCTGGTCCCAGTGCATCAACCGCAATTGCAGCGGTAAGGGCAGAATCGATACCACCAGACAGCCCAAGCACTACTGAAGAAAAATGGCATTTCTGCACATAGTCCGTGACCCCCATAACAAGGCCATGGTACACAGCCGCCTCTTCAGAGATCTGGGGGGCTCCATTCATATCTCCCTGCCAGGTCATGGTGTCAACAACGACCATATCCTCGGAAAAGCCCAATGCCTGGGCAACAACACTACCCGTTTGATCCATAACAAGACTGCGCCCGTCAAAGAGCAAAGAATCCTGGCCACCAATCTGGTTGCAGTAAAGAAAAGGGACTGAATAGCGACGACTGATATTTTGAAAGATACTCTTCCTGATTTCTTCTTTATTGCGTTGAAAAGGAGAGGCAGAAATATTTATTATTCCATCAAGTTTTACCTGTTTTTCCCTGGCAAGAGAGATGAGCTGATCAACAGGTTCAGAGTCATACTCACGCACTTCATCACTCCAGACGTCTTCACAGACAGTGACCCCAAATTTCATATCTTTCAGTTCATAAAGCACAGAGAGTGGTCCAGGCTCAAAATAGCGGGTCTCATCAAAGACGTCGTAGGATGGTAAGAGCTGTTTTCTGGCCCGGTAGACAATCTTACCTCCTCGGGCCACCACTGCAGAATTAAAAAGATCTTTCCCATTCTTACCTTCACGACGCTCAAAACAACCAAACATAACGTCAAGATCAGGCAATTCACCTAGTAGCGAATTGATTGCAGTCTCATGGGCCGCAAGAAATGATGATCTTTCTAATAGATCCTGAGGGGGATATCCCGAAACGGCGAGTTCAGGAAAAATAACCAGATCGCAACCACGAGCTTTTGCTCTTTCGGACCATAAGTTAATTTTAGAGCAATTTTTCTTAAAATCACCAATAACCGGGTTAATCTGCACCAGGGCAATTTTCACCATCTTCTCCCGTTTCGAACTCTTTGATATTTCTGCCAGCTCCACATGGACTATGGACCTATTTACCTTTTTTTACCTTTTTTTTCCTCTGATATTTTTGTACGGCGCGATTATGTTCGCGAAGAGTTGACGAGAAATGGTGTGTTCCATTATTTTTAGAAACGAAAAAAATATGTTTAGTCTTGGCGGGGTGTAAAACTGCTTCCAGTGCTTCTTTACCGGGATTACTGATAGGTCCAACAGGCAGCCCGGGAAGAGTATAGGTATTATATTCGGTGGGGGTGTTCAGATCTTTTCTGGTTATTGGCATTGAAAATCTTTTAGTGCCATAAACAACGGTTGGGTCTGACTGAATACGCATTCTGGATTTTAACCGATTATGAAACACTCCTGCAATGAGCGGTCTTTCCTCAGGAGCACCTGTCTCCTTTTCGACAATTGAGGCCAGAATGACGGTTTTTTCACGATCCACCTCCCCTTCTATGCCAGTCGACAGCTCCCCCCAAACCTCAGTGAACCGCTTAACCATTATAGAAATAATTTTTTCAGCACCCTGGATATCCCTGGTGAAGAGGTAGGTATCCGGATACAGATAACCTTCTAAACTTGGCAGGTTATCAAAACCTAATTTTTCAATAAACGATTTCTGGGAAACGAGACTGATAAACTTTTGAGGATCACACCAACCATCTTCTCCAAATATTTCGGCAATTTCTGCTGCTCGAAGTCCCTCAGGAATGGTTATGGCGTATTCAATGGATCTTGCTGAGGAAAGGGCTCTTAAAACTTCACCCGGCTTTCTGCCGGTTTGAAGCAGGAACTCGCCAGCCTGCAATTTACCACTGTAGCCTGAATAAGACGCTAGCAGGAGAAATCTGACATCATCGTGAATTACCTGCTTTTCAGCAAGTATCTTGGCAATGCCACGGAGAGAAGTTCCGCGGGGAATTGTAACGGTCACTGTATCTGTGCCAGTTTGCGGACCCGGACTGACAACATAGTAGGCAAACCACCCAACACAAACCATCACTGTTATAACAACCAAGAGGATTGTCCATAGAACAATCCTCTTGAGCTGGATTAGTGGTGCCTTATCTGTTTCCAAAGCAGGATCAGTCACTGCTCCTGCTCAGTTTAGCACTGGCTTTTGCAGTTTTTGCGGTTTTTGCGGTTTTGGATTCAGTTTTAGGAAAAGCTATCTTGACGACTTCGTCCATATCCTTAACTGGGTAAAATTTCATTTTATCCCTTATATCTTTTGGAATTTCCTGAAGATCTTTCTCATTCTGTTCCGGGATAATGATGTTATGAATATCAGCTCGAAGCGCAGCTAAAGCCTTTTCCTTAAGACCGCCGATAGGAAGCACGCGACCACGCAAGGTCACTTCACCGGTCATCGCCAGCTGGCTAATCACAGTTTTTTTGGTGATGGCCGAGTAGAGTGCCGTCGCCATAGTGATACCCGCAGAAGGACCATCTTTAGGAATTGCACCCGCTGGAACGTGAATGTGTAAGTCTATCTTATCAAAATAATCTAAAGCAACCTTCAACTCCTCAGAGCGACTTCGGCAGTAGGTTAAAGCTGCCTGGGCTGACTCCTTCATTACATCGCCTAACTGGCCGGTCATAAGAAGTTTCCCTTTGCCCGGCATGATATTCACCTCAATTTGCAGGATTTCACCGCCAACTTCAGTCCAGGCAAGTCCTGTAACGAGACCAGGTTGTTCCAGTTTTTCCAGCTCTGATTCAGGTATTGTTTTTGGTGGCCCAAGATACCGATTCAAATTGCGTTTCGAAACGCTATATGGCCCTTTACCCCCTTCAGCCACCTTCCGGGCAATCTTTCGACAGACCTTACCTATTTCCCGTTCAAGATTTCTCAGCCCTGCTTCATAGGTATAATGGGTTACAATGTAGCTCAAGGTTTCATCATTTAATTTGACCTGTCTTGGTTTCAGGCCATTTTGCTTCAGCTGACGAGGGAACAGATACTTCCTGGCAATAACTACTTTTTCTTCCTGGGTGTAGCCGGACAGACGAATGACCTCCATCCTGTCAAGAAGCGGTCCAGGAATGGTATCGCTCATGTTGGCGGTAGTTATAAACATTACCTTCGACAAATCTATGGGCAGATTCATATAGTGATCAGAGAATTCGAAATTCTGCTCGGGATCCAGTACTTCAAGGAGTGCAGAAGATGGATCGCCCCGATAATCCGAACCGATCTTATCAATTTCATCCATCATAAATACCGGATTATTAGTCTTCACAGTTTTCAGGCCCTGAACAATACGACCAGGCATGGCACCAATATATGTCCGCCGATGACCACGAATTTCTGCTTCATCCCGCATCCCGCCAAGAGACATACGATGAAATTTTCTTCCCATCGCCCGGGCGACAGACTGTCCAAGAGAGGTCTTTCCAACCCCAGGAGGACCGACAAAACAGAGGATAGGCCCTTTGGTCGTCTGGTTAAGCTTACGGACTGCGAGGTATTCCAGAATACGTTCTTTTACCTTCTCAAGTCCGTGATGATCCTCATCGAGAATAACTTTGGCCTTAACCAAATCCAACATATCTTTACTGCTCTTTTTCCACGGAACGTCAAGAATCCAATCAATGTAGGTACGTATAATAGTCGCTTCGGAGGAATCAGGATGCATCATTTCCATCCTGCTTAACTGTTTTTTCGCCTCCTTACGGATTCCTTTCGGCATTTTAGCCTTCTTGATTTTCCTCTCGAGTTCATCAATTTCCTGTGATCGCTCGTCGGTGTCCCCCAACTCCTTTTGCAAAGCATGCAATTGCTCCCGCAAAAAATATTCGCGTTGGGACTTACTCATTTCCTCCTTGGCATCATTTTGGATCTTCGCCTGAACAGTAGAAACCTCAAGTTCTTTTGTGAGCAGCAGGCTTACCAGTCTGAGCCGTTCTACGGGATCGCTCTCTTCAAGGATTTTCTGGGATTCAGAAATTTTTAATCGCAGGTTTGAACCGACAAGGTCAGCAAGGCGACCCGGATCTTCGATATTGTTAATAATCATCATGAGATCAGCAGAAAGGATACCACGCAGAGACATTATTTTCTCAGTCTGCTCTCTAACCGCCCTCATCAAGGCCTCTACCTCTACGGTAACCTCATCAGCCTCAACGTCTTCAATGACTTCAACTGATACCTGGTAGGACGGTTCTGTTTTAACAAATTCCTTGATTTTTGCTTTTGACATGGCCTGAACAAGAACCTTGAGACGACCATCCGGCAATTTAAGCGTCCGCATTACCACACAAACCATTCCCACATCGTACAAATCCTCAACCTTAGGATTGTCTTTGGTGGCATCTTTCTGGGTGACAAGCATCAATAACTTATTTGTTCCAAGAGCCTCATTCACGGCTTCGACAGAACCAGGACGACCGACAAAAAGAGGGATAATCATATAGTTAAAGACGACCACATCCCGAACCGCCATCATGGGCAGTACTTCTGGTATTTCCATTTCTTCATTATTCGAGAAATCGTCCATACCAATGCTCAATGAATCATTAAATTCCACTCAATCCTCCTGCAAAACGCTCAGCGAGTACTCTGGGTAGAGGTCAACGCCGCGTATACTAGTCTGTTAAATTTAACGTAAATATGTATATATTCAATAAGATAGCATCTCTATCTCGATACGATCCCTAAGGCCTCCGAAATACTAAACATCACAATAACCTAAGTCAAGACCAGGTTTGGTCGACTCATTCCCAGAATCCACCGAATTTCCCTTGAACTCTCTCACTATTTTTCGCATAGTGAATAAATCAGCTGCAGATAATCTAATCACTCCGAAACAGTTAAGGGGATAATATGTTAACCACTCAATCATTTTTTGATTTATCAGATTTATCCGAACATCATTTTTTTGACCCAGCGGCCTATGTCTGGCAACCCCTAAATGATTTGAAAAATTATATGGATACTTACAAATATCCGAAATATGATAATGTATATATCAGAAGTGGTGTCCCGCTCACTGAACCTATTGTCATTCACAACGGACAAACTCTTTGTTTTAACGACCTCGATATCAGCTATGGCGACGCCACCAAAGGTGAATTACAGGTAAAACGGGCTCGGATGCTATTGGAAGGTGCCTCAGTCATTATGGCAGGAGCAATTCTTTTAGGTCAAAAGATAGCCCTTGGTAAAGGAGTTCTGGTCGAAGCTGGTGCCATGATAAAGTCCCCAGCAATTATCGGCGACATGACTGAAGTCCGCCAGGGAGCCTATCTACGGGGATACTGTCTTGCAGGTAAACGATGTGTGTTGGGCCATACAACTGAAATAAAACACTCTATCTTTTTAAACGATGCCAAAGCTGGCCACTTCGCTTATGTCGGCGATTCAATCCTCGGCAACGATGTCAATCTGGGTGCAGGAACAAAACTGGCAAACCTGAAGTTTCTCCCTGGTAACGTGACAATCACTCAGCAGGGTGAAAGAGTGGATACCGGCAGAAGAAAGCTGGGGGCGATCCTTGGAGATAGCAGTCAAACCGGTTGCAATTCAGTTACCAGTCCAGGAACCCTCATGGCTAAAAAGGCTATTGTGATGCCCAACGTTACAGTAAAATCCGGATACCATAAGAAAAAAGCAATCATTCGCTAGTTTATTGCTCAAAGGGAGTTTATAGCTCATCCCGATAAGCAGGAACGCACAGTTTTTTTTTAGTTATGTTTGGTGCTGGGGACAGCTTCAGCACCAAACAAAGATTTGTCTTTTCTCACCACCATGGTTGAGAAGTAGTGAATTTCCTGGCCGACCGCGTCACGAACATCTGTCCAAACTTTCTGGTCATCCAGGCTGCATCGCTCAACAAGAACCGCATTGTCAACGATTCCAAGTTCTTCCAATAATGCAACTAATCGATCCATCACCTTGTATACTTTCATAAAAACGACGACATCACTTAGTTCAAGCAGTTCCCTAATGCGGTCATTTTCAAAGGTTGCCGGGATAACCACCAGACGCTCGTCTCCGAGACAAAGTGGCAACGCCGCTACAGCAGAAGAGGCGCCTATTGCAGAGACTCCAGGTACAATTTCGACCTTAAAGGGAGAGCCATACTCTTGCAAGGTTTCACAAACATAGAAGCCAGTTGAATATATTGCAGGATCACCAAGGGTTGGAAAGACAACATCCTGCCCATCAGCCAAACATGCCATAATAGTCTTTGCAGCCGCCTGCCAGGCACTTTTCACTTCTGGGTCCGGAGCTTCACCCCTGTGTATCTGTTTCATCGGGAAGCGATGACTAAGTATGGTCTTACCTTCGCTGCTTACTTCACCTGAAGCAATTTTCAAAGCCATACTACCACCATTCTCAAAGGCGGAGGGTACAAACCATACATCACAGTTTTCCAGAATTTTTGCAGCTTTTAAAGTCATTAACTGCGGATCTCCCGGCCCAACTCCTACGACATAAAACGTACCTTGCATTAGCCACCTTCTATTTTAGATTACTGAGTATCTTTCATGATAATACCTTCGCACTGCATCTCTTAAAGAAAATTCGTAACTCCCATCACTGCAACGAGATCCCCCTTTCATTTGCCGCGTCAGCAATATGCTCGACAAAAATATGAGCGAAATTATCTTTTGATCCCAAACCTTCAAGTACTGGCTGTATCTCAAATCCTTCAGCAGTTAATATCGATAACCAGGAATCAGCATCAGGGCCAGACATATCGTTTTTTGCATGGTCTCCGGCAGTTATCATAAATGGTCGAAGCACTATTTTTTTCTTTTTCGTAAGCTTTAGCTGTGTAATAAGCTCATCCAGAGAAGGTTGCCCTTCTACCACACCAATAAAGGTTTCCACTTCTGGATATTCTTCACGCATTTTCATCTGAGTTTCTTTATAGATGCCAGTAGACCAGTGTTCATTCCCATGGCCCATATAGAGCAAGATAGCACCTTTTCCCTCAGCTTCCTTTGCATCATTGCTGAGAGTTTTAACAACACTTATAACATCGTCATGGTAGTTGTATTTATCACCTGGCATCCCAAGTGCTGGCCTTCCCATCACTATATTGTCAAATGGGTTCCACCGCGATTTCAAGGTTCTAATAGAGCTCAATCCTCTGATATAACTGTTAAGATCATGGGATTGCTCCATATAAAACATATGGGTTGGCTGTACTATTATATTACGATATCCGTCTTCCTGCAGATCACCCATGGTCTGAATGATGTTTTTTACATTAAGTATTTCCGGAGGAACCCCTTGGTCCAGCCACTCCTGTGGTGTAACCCGTCTTTTTTTCCAGATTGAGCGAATAATGTTGGAGGTAAAACAGATTCGAACTTCAGTTTCAGGATAGGCTTTTTTGACTTGTTCGCTGATATTGGCGATGGCTTTTACTGCCGATGGCACAGTGGTGCCAAAACTTGCCAGAAGAATCGCAGTTTTACCTGGAGGCGATGATTTATCTGCACCAACCGCGAAGCCTGCGGTTATACACAAAAGGATCAGGAAAGCGGAGGTAACTCGACTTAGAATTTGCACCATAAGGTATTCTCCTTTGAAAAAAATTTAGAGTCGGAGAATAAAAAAATCCCCGAATCATAATTCCAGATCCGGGGAGTCCCTGTTTTTCCTCGTATCGATGTAGCATCCTTTTCCACGGGATGGCTTGTACCGTCATTCCAGGCAGGTCTTCTGACTTCCGGATCATCCATTTTCCACACCTTCCCAGGAGATACTCCCAGTGGCAAAACGTGAAATCTGTTCCCGGTTACAGCGGCGGGTCCGTCCTCGATTCGCACGAGGTTCCCTATTAAGCTTTTTAAAAAGCACCTGAAACTGTGATCCAATTAATCAACAGCATAGCAGAAAGTCAACTGTTTTTTCGCACTTATAAACCTACAGGATTAGCCAGCCCCCTAGACTTCAATCTGGGAGGACAGCCATGACATACTTTTGATAATAATTATTTTCTTTCTTGGCCATGAGGTGTAGTATCGCCCGTTGAAAACGTGAAACCAATATTGTTTAGTGTCTCATAATACATTGTGTAAAATCGAACCTGTAACCTTTTTATAAGCCTATGGATCAGGACCTCATAGCAGCAATATGGCCGCAGGTGATTCTCCCGATAATCAGGATCACCTTCTTCATCACCATCGGTCTATTTATTGCCAACTTTATAGAAAGTCTTAACTGGACCCATAGACTAGCTACGCTCGCACGTCCACTCATCCGGATCGGGAGATTATCTGCGATCACCGGAGCGAGTTTTTCAGTAGCGTTTTTTTCAGGGGTCTCTGCCAATACAATGTTGGCCGAAGCCTATGACAAACAGCAAATGAGCAAAAAGGAGCTCATCCTGGCCAACCTGTTTAATTCCTTACCAAGATTTTTTCTCCATTTACCGACGATTTTTTTCCTCACCGCCCCACTTATCAAGATGGGTGCTTTGCTTTATGTCGGCCTCACTTTCAGTGCCGCCATCCTGCAGACAATCCTCGTCGTTCTTGGAGGCAGAATACTTCTTCCTGTAAATGACGAAAACTTTGCGATTCCACCACCGCAGAAAGCCAAAACCGGTTGGAGAGAAGCAGTTACTAAAAGTACAAAGCGCCTCAAAAAACGAATCGGCAAAATCTTGAAATTCATGATCCCTGTTTATCTGCTCTTTTTTCTTTTCAACAGGTATGGTCTATTTACCCAGATAGAAGAATTCATTGCCAACAAGGCCTGGTTTCTGTCATGGCTAAACCCACAAAGCCTCGGCATCGTCGTTTTGCACGTTACAGCTGAATTTTCTGCGGGCTTGGCTGCGGCAAGCGTATTGCTCGCCGAAAACAGTCTCACCTACAAAGAGGTTATTCTGGCTTTACTCGTTGGTAATATTCTTTCGACTCCGATAAGGGCTATTCGTCATCAGCTTCCCTATTATACCGGAATATATTCTCCTCAACTGGCCGTGCAACTCGTTGGTATAAGCCAGGCAGCAAGAGCTTTCTGTGTTATTCTTGTTGCTGTTTTTTATTACTATTTAGCCTGATTTTGACCTAACCCGGCTCTTGAGAAAACAATGCATCGCCATTCTGATAAAAAATTTCTCGTTCTCACCCTCACTCTGGTCCTCTGTGTAGGCCTTGCCATTATTGTCTCGACAGCCATGGGATATATGGTAATAGCACCGGGTGATATTCTGCGGGTCATTGGTGCCGGACTGTTTGGTGATGCGCACTGGCTCGAAGGCATAGAAACTACTGTGCCGTATGTGGTGATGGAAGTCCGGCTGCCGCGTATACTTACTGCCGCTCTTGTCGGAGCTGGTCTTGCACTCTCTGGCGTTATCTACCAGGGCATTCTGCTTAATCCCTTAGCAGACCCCTATACTCTCGGTATTTCTAGCGGTGCTGCTTTTGGTGCATCTCTTGCGCTCCTTGCCAATATCACTATGTTAGGCCATTTTTCCACCCCAATTTTTGCCTTTGTGGGGGCAATACTCACACTGCTCCTGGTTATGCGGCTTTCCACCTTCAACGGACAGATTTCCGCCCAGACTCTGATTCTTTCAGGTGTTATTGTCGGTGCCATACTGTCCGCGGGAATCAGCTTTCTTAAATATATTGCTGATGAACAGGTAGCTATCATTATTTTCTGGTTGATGGGCAGTTTCGCATCAAGCACCTGGAATGGGGTTGCTCTGGTTGGTTCCACCCTCGTTTTTGGCACACTGGTCACTCTCTATTACGGTCGGGACCTCAACATCATGAGCCTTGGCAGGCGATCATCTGATACTCTTGGGGTGGAAACAGCCAAAGTCAGGAAAATCCTCTTGCTCACTGCTTCGCTTGTGGCCGCTGTCTGTGTTGCGGTTACCGGCATCATTGGCTTTATCGGATTGATCGTACCGCATTTGATGCGCTATCTTGTAGGACCAGATAACCGCAAGTTGCTACCGGTTTCCGCCCTGGCTGGTGCAATTTTGCTGCTTTTGGCCGACACCATCACTCGCGCAGTTCTCCCTGTGGAAGTGCCCATTGGTGTTCTGACTGCTCTTATCGGCGGACCGTTTTTTTGCGTTATCTTCAGGCAGAAGCAAAAGGGGAAGAGCTATGAGTAAGAATTTACTTCAACCCCCTCTTTTTTACCTAAAGGACATTTCTTTTGCCTACGGCACAAGCCCTGTGTTGCAGGATGTCAATCTCACCCTTCAGCCCGGTTGCTTTTACGGAGTTATCGGCCCAAACGGCTGTGGAAAAACAACCTTGCTCGATCTGCTCACCGGGTGCAAACAACAACGTACCGGCAACATCCGCTATAAAGGAAAAGAGCTTCACTCCTATACAAAAAAAGAGTTGGCCAGACAGCTGGCTCTCGTCCCACAAGAATTTGACACCGGCTTTGGTTTTACTGTTGAAGAGATTGTCCTTATGGGCAGGCATCCTCACATCGATCGTTTTTCTGCTCCCTCCAAACAAGATTGGCAGCTTGTCGATCAAGCTCTCGAGTGCATTGGTATCAGCGGCCTCAGGGATCGCTACACAAATAATTTATCCGGGGGACAAAAACAGCGGGCCGTGGTTGCACGGGCCTTGGCCCAAAATGCTCCGGTTTTACTTTTTGATGAGGCGACCTCAAGCCTTGACGTAAAGTATACACTGCAGATTTTCAATATCGCCCGACAACTCGTTCATACAGAAGGAAGGACTGTGATAGCCGTCATCCATAACCTGAATTTGGCCGCAGCCTATTGTGACCAGATTATCTTTATGAAGGATGGCAAGATCAGCCGACAAGGGCCGACTTCTGAAACCATGACCACAGAAACGATTGCCGAGGTCTTCGATGTACAGGCGAAGGTGGCTCTCGACCCCTTTAACAATACCCAGCAGGTAAGTTTTCAATACTGGGAGCAATAACAATGTCTGCATTAACAACGATATCAACAATTATCACGCGCTATGGTTGCTCCTGCATCTTCTTTTCTCTGCTATGCTTGCTTTTCCTCCCCGCAATCTGTATGGCCAATGCAGAAAAAACTGTTATTGACAACTCCGGGCAAACAATCAAAGTAGCCACACCGTTTACAAGAATCATCTCTCTCTATTCTGCCCATACTGAAAATCTCTGTAGTCTTGGTGCCGAAGATCTTTTAGTGGGTATCTCAAGATCTGATGACTACCCAGCATCCATTACCGGTAAACCTCGTTTTTCCTACCGTGAAGATCCAGAGAAATTTATCGCCCTGCAGCCCGATCTGGTCCTGGTCCGCCCGATGATCGAACGATCCTACCCGCAATTCATCAATAAACTGAAACAGGCTGGCATTACTGTAGTCTCTCTTCAGCCTAATAGTGTTGAAGAAATGTTCAGCTACTGGGAAAAGCTGGGAATTCTTACCGGGCATGAAGCACAGGCCAAAGAAATGGTTACTGTTTTTCAATCCCGGCTTGAGGTTGTGCGCGACAGCTTGAAAGGTGTAAAGGTGGACCAGCGACCTATAGTTTACTTTGAGTCGATTCATAAAAAAATGAAAACTTTTGCTCCGGAGAGTATCGGAGCTTTTGTTCTTGATCAGGCAGGAGCCATTAATATTGCTGTCGATGCCAAACAGGTTCGTAATACCAACATTGCATTCTACGGCAAAGAGCAATTGCTCAGTCGCGGACCTGAAATTGATTTTTTTCTTGCCCAGCATGGCAGAATGAATCCGGTGGAGATAGCTACTATTATAAATGAACCTGGATTTGGGGCAATTAAGGCTGTACGTAATGGACAGGTGTATCTTATAGATGAAGCGCTGGTATCGCGCCCTACTCTTCGTATCCTTGATGGGATTGAGGAACTCAATGCACTCTTCTATCCCAAGAAAGTCATAAACCAACGAAAAGACAAATGACGAACAAAACAGTTCCTACATTTATTGTTTCAGGCACCTCTAGTGGTTCAGGTAAAACCACGGTTGCCCTGGGTTTGATGGCTGCCTTCAAAGATAGAGGTTATTGTGTGCAGCCCTTTAAATGTGGTCCGGATTTCATTGATCCTGGCTTGCACAGACTTGTTACCGGCAAGGTTTCACGTAACCTTGATCTTTGGATGAGTGGCGAAGAATTTTCAAGAGATACACTGTATCGTAATAGCCGAAACGCCGACATTGCCATTATTGAAGGTGTTATGGGTATGTTTGACGGCGGAATTTCATCCAGTGGTGCCCTTTCCGAAAACTTGGACATCCCAGGGATACTTGTTCTTGATGTACGCTCCATGGCCCAGAGTGCGGCAGCCATCGTCAAAGGCTTTGAAACCCTGTATCCTAAGGCTGCTCCAAAAGGAATTATCCTTAACAGAATTGCCAGCGAGAGACATTTACAGCTGGTAAGTGAGGCCATTCTGACACATTGTGAGGCAGAGATTCTTGGATACCTGCCAAGGACCCTGGAGTTCGAAATCCCAAGCCGTCACCTCGGTCTATTAACCGAAGACGAGGCACCTCTAAGTCCTAAAGCAATACAACTTCTTGCCAAAACCATCGCAGATCATGTTGATCTGGACCGGATAGAAAAACTTTTTACTGGTGGCCCAGCACCAGTCACTTCAGCAGCCCCATCACCTGCTCACTTGCAAAGTCCTCGCTGCCGAATAGGAGTTGCACGTGACAAAGCATTTTGTTTTTACTATGAAGATAATTTTGATATTTTGCGTGAAGCCGGTTGTGAATTAGTTTTTTTCAGTCCCCTCACAGACACCGAACTCCCAAGTGGCCTAGACGCCCTCTACCTTGGTGGAGGGTATCCAGAATTATATGCAGAAAGGTTGAGCAGCAATCTGCCTATGATTACCTCAATCCACCAATGGATTGAAAACGATCGCCCCGTTTATGCTGAATGTGGCGGCTTTATGTATCTCACTGAAGGCATCATTGATCAGGATAATGTCTTTCATAAAATGGTCAGTGCCTTCCCCGTCACGGCTCGTATGCAAAAGTCCAGGGCTAGTCTTGGCTACCGGGAAGTTACAACCCAATCAGCCTGTTGTTTTGGTCCTGCCGGGACGGTATTGCGGGGACATGAGTTCCATTATTCCAATATTGATAAAATGCCTGACCATATTGATCGTATTTATGCAGTAAATAACGGCACAAGCGAAGGTTACACGTACAAGAAGGCCCTTGGCGGCTACATGCATCTGCACTTCGGTTACGCACCGCGAGTAGCAAATGAATTTATTAATTTTTGCCGAGAGTAATATTATGGCTGTGACATTACAACAAATCCTTCCTGGAGATATTGAAGGGGAGAGCTTTAGAATAATAAAAGAAGAGTTTGGTCCAACCGATCTGGACGAACAAACGTTTAAGGTTGTACAGCGGGTAATCCATGCTACCGGTGATTTTTCTTTTGGGGATAACATGCGCTTTTCGCCAGGCGCCATCGAAGCTGGAATCAAAGCCATTCGGGAAGGTAAAGATATCCTCACTGATGTTACGATGGTCGCAGCCGGAATAAGCAAGGCAATGCTTGCCAAATGGGGCGGCAAAGTGATCTGCCGAGTAGCCGATCCAGAGGTTGCCGCTCGTGCCAAGGTGGAAAACAAAACACGGTCAGAACTCGCCATAGAGATGTCCCTTAATCAAAATATTGGTATTGTTGCTATGGGCAATGCGCCCACAGCCCTGGTACAAACCATAAAAAGTGTTACTGCAATTTCCCCGGACAAGGCTCCCCTTGTGGTTGGGGTCCCTGTTGGATTTGTCAATGCGGCCGAATCCAAGGCTCTGCTTGTAGAAGAAAATAACTGCTACATAACAAGTCTTGGCCGTAAGGGTGGCAGCCCTGTGGCTGCTGCAATCGTCAATGCTCTTATCCGTCTTGCAGCTGAATAATTATGGTGGGGAAGAAAAAGCGTCTTAGAAGTGGCTTTACTACTGGGTCTTGCGCTGCAGCTGCAGCAAAAGCTGCCGCATTTGCCTCTCTGAATGGCTCGTGCCCGACAAACATTGAAATCCCCTTTCCTGATGGAAGCAGGGTAAGCTTTGCAATCCATAATTGTACAATAAAAGACAACTGTGCGATGGCCTCGGTGATTAAAGATGCGGGTGATGACCCTGATGTAACAAACAGGGCTGAGATCCAGGCAACGGTATGTTCTGGTCACAGCTCTGCTGATCCCGTACGATCTGTTCTGCTGGACGACATTCTACTCTGCGGTGGCAAAGGTATCGGCACCGTCACTAAGCCTGGGCTTGCCATCGACGTTGGCCAGCCTGCCATTAATCCAGTTCCGCGGAAGATGATTATTGCGGCAGTTCAGGAAGTTACTAAAGGTAAAGAAGTGACCGTCACCATCTCGGTACCAAAAGGTGAAGAGCTGGCCGAAAAGACACTCAACAAGCGACTTGGAATCCTTGGCGGCTTATCGATCCTTGGCACCACCGGTATTGTCCGGCCCATTTCAGCCGATGCGTGGACAGCCACCATCAAGGCATCAATGGATGTAGCCAAGGAAGCTGGTCTCTCCGATGTTGTACTCTCCACCGGCAGGACTTCAGAAAAGGGCGCGCAACAGCTTCTTGACCTGCCAGAAGAAGCCTATGCCATGATGGGCGACTACCTTGAGTTTTCCTTAAAAGAAGCCGCAAAACGTAATTTTAAAACCATCCACCTCTCGGGAATGTGGGCAAAGATTATGAAAGCCGCCTTGCGAATTCCGCAGACCCATGTTCGAAACGGAGCCTTGGAAATTGAGGACGGTGCTAACTTGCTTGCAAACCTCGGTGCAAAGGGAGAGCTCTTACAAAAAATTAAAAAGGCCAATACAGCAAGGGAAATGTATACACATATCGAGGCAGCCGGTAAAATTGATCTCGTGCAAGCAGTCTGCCTTAAGGCCCTTGAATACTGCCAGGAGCTAACCGGTACCAGCGTGAAAATCTATCTTGTGAACCATAAGGCGGAAGTCATCACCCATGTATAAGCTCTATGTCCTCGGTATTGCCGATCCAATCTTGTCTTCTGAACAGGAAAAACTTCTTGGCACATGCAGTTTAATTGTGGGTACAAAAAGATTACTTGAGTTAGTTGCGAATCTGCCATGCCAGCTGATGACGATCACTCCCCTATCGACAGCTGTAGATTCAATCCGCCAGGCTCTAGATGAAGGTAATGTTGCGGTACTGGCCAGTGGCGATCCTCTCTTTTATGGTATCGGTCGTCGACTACTTTCTGAGTTTTCAGAAGATACTGTGCAGGTGTTTCCTGCTTTATCGTCCTTGCAAAGGGCTTGTGCACTCTTTAAAATCCCCTGGGATGATGCCAAAATTACCAGCCTGCATGGCCGCAACTCCGCCCATGCGCCAGGATTACTTTTAAAAAACCGGAAAAACATCGTCCTGACTGATACAACCAACAGTCCCGACCAAATAGCCTGCCAGCTCCTGGACTACCTCAAACTCATAGGGGAAAAGGTATTACCGGATAAGATCAAAATGCTGGTCGCCGAAGACATCGGTCTTGAAAATGAAAAGATATTTTGCGGCACCATGGTAGAGGCGAGCAAGCAACTGTTTTCTTCTCTCAATATAATGTGTTTACTGGTACCCGACAGCTCAGATGACCATTCTTACCATTACAGCTTCGGCCTAACCGAAGATTCAATCCAGCACAGCCGTGGCCTGATAACCAAAAATGAAGTTCGAGCTGCAACCCTGCACCAGTTGCAACTTCCAGCTGATGGAATTTTTTGGGATGTTGGTGCTGGCAGTGGTTCTCTGTCCATTGAAGCGGCGAGATCAAATCCAAACCTTACCGTCTATGCCATTGAGCATAAAGAAGAAGAAATCAATAATATAAAAAATAATATTGTTAAATTCGGTTGTTACAATATATTACCCGTTTTTGGCAGGGCTCCGGAAGCACTTGCTGACCTGCCGAGTCCACATCGGGTCTTCATTGGCGGAAGCAGCGGTGCACTCCCGACCATTATCGATCTACTGGACAAACGTTTAGACAAAGATGGCCGCCTGGTAATAAATGGGGTGATCGAAAAGACTGTGCAGGCAGCACCCGAGCTGATGCACCAGCACGGTTTTACAGTTTCATCATCAGTTATAAAAGTTACCAGAAATGAACCCGATGGCAGAATTTTAGACTTCAATCCCATAACCATTATGACAGGAACAAGATGAACGAAGTAGATGGCGATAAAGAGGCAAGCAAGGCCGTTCGACATGACGTACATTTCGTCGGTGCAGGTCCAGGTGACCCTGAACTGATCACCGTTAAAGGGCATCGGCTTCTGCAAGAGGCCGATGTGGTAATCTACACTGGCAGCCTTGTTCCAAAAGCGCTTATTACCGGACTGAAAGCTGAAATCCACGACTCAGCTGGACTGAATCTCGACGAAGTCTTCGCAATCACCTTATCTTCCTGGCAAGCTGGAAAAAAAGTGGTCCGCTTACATACCGGTGACCCATCAATTTATGGTGCCATTAATGAACAGATTGCCCTGCTCAACGAAAATGAAATACCCTTCCGGGTAATTCCCGGTGTCAGTTCAGGTTTGGCATCTGCTGCTGCGTTAAAAACAGAACTAACCCTGCCGGAAGTATCACAGACCGTCATCTTCACCCGCCGCGGTGGCAGAACTCCGGTTCCTGAGAAAGAAGATCTTGCCTTATTGGCCTCACATCAGGCCACCATGATGATTTTTCTTAGTGTTGGCATGATCGAAGATGTAGTAACCGATCTTCTTGCCGGCGGATATCCAAAAGATACACCGGTTGCCATCGTCGAAAAAGTCAGCTGGCCTGACGAAAAACAAATCCGGGGAACCCTTGAAACTATCGCTGCTCAGGTAAAAGAAGCGGGGATTAAAAAAACCGCACTTATCGCTGTTGGGAAGGTGCTGGCCGAAGGACCACCTCCTTCCCTTTCAAAATTGTATGACAAGGCCTTCACCCACGGGTATAGAAAGGGAAGTAAAAGTTCATGAAAATTGGCATTATTGCCATAACCGATGGGGGCAGAGATCTTGCGGCCAGACTCTCTGGGATACTGGATAACTCCAGGCTCCTTGAAAAAA
>Ga0209475_10001733_pt1 | contig 25451 bp, 20 predicted proteins | sample tdDd471_FD_187128 | JGI IMG/M metagenome (GOLD analysis project Ga0209475, IMG submission 187128) | Marine sediment microbial communities from the Atlantic coast under amendment with organic carbon and nitrate - tdDd47.1 (SPAdes)... | ecosystem: Environmental > Aquatic > Marine > Coastal >... | reverse complement strand
GGAAAGTTTTGATTTGCGCAAAAACCCGTTAACTCCCTGGCTAACTCCGCAAATGATCAATAAAATTAAAAACTTTGAAACTGTGTTGAATGGGTATTATCCTACAAGTTCAGATTTTAGGGTTAGAGGTTATAAAAGGTCAATGATCAGGTTTGTTTCATGGTGGCGTTATAAAACAGGAGCCTATCGTTTTCCATTTGAAATAAAGATTTTACATAAATTGTGGAGATACCGACAACCTGAAATTGAGGGTTTTTATGGTGAATGATTTTAAAAATGAAAACACTTATCAAAAAAATATTGTTTCCATTTTTTGGGGTTTTTGCGAAATACTATTTTGCAAAGCCACGATATTATCGGTATAAGGAAATTAAAGTTACTGTTTTACCTGATGTTTTCTTTCCACATTTTACAATCAGTACCAAATTGCTGTTGCAGTTTTTAGGTAAAAAAAACCTTTCGGGTAAATCCCTTTTGGAACTAGGGTGTGGAACAGGTATCATAAGTGTTATGGCAGCGAAAAAAGGATCACAGGTAAGTGCATCCGACGTAAATCCCGCTGCCATCGAAAATACGCAGCTCAATGCAAAAAACAATCTTGTTGAGGTTATCACTTATCTTTCCGATATTTTCACAAACATCCCTGCCCAACAATTTGATTTTATCATAATTAATCCGCCTTATTATCCAAAAGCACCACAGAACATGGCTGAGGAAGCCTGGTATTGTGGTGAAGATTTTGAGTATTTCGAGAAACTCTTTTCTAGCATCCTTCCCTGGTTCCATATAAATTCTCATGTCTTGATGATTCTATCCGAGGATTGCCAAATTGCTCGAATAAATGATATAGCTGCAAAAAATAACTTGAAACTAACTACAGTCCTGGAAAAAAAGAAGTATGGAGAGATGAATTATATATTCCGATTAAAAAGTGTCTAAATCTGCATAGTTGAACCCAAATTTGCTAATATCCAAGCTATCATCGAAGGGTAAATAACCAATTAGCCAGGAAGGTTTTCCTTCACTGATTGAAGTTAGACCATCAAATTGTTTTGTAGTAGGATCAACCTGGAAGAGGATTTCATTGATACCACATTTAGCTGCCAATCGTTTCAATTTATCAATTGCACCCGGTAGATTTTCAACATTGTTATATCCCAAAAAGCCAACTTCTATGATGGCCCTCACTTTAAGGTAAAACAAACAATCGTTAATGAGGATTGTAAAATGCTTATTAAGTCCATCTTTATAATTAAAAAATGATGATGAATAATCTTGATGCATTCTGCTTTCCAAAGCCACTGGATTAACTGTGGGACTGGTTATATATGGTCGAAAAACGGATTTGAATCTTCTCATAAGCAAAGAATTTAAATTTAACCTATTACATACTTTTGATACGGGTAACGTACCATTAAGTATATGAAATCGATTCATGTGCACATGTTCTTTCCAATTTAGTTTTTTTGTGCTGTAATAAGTATTTTCGCTATGATATGCATACACCATTTTTATATCTTCAGCTTGCATAAGTTCATAGGATTTTGACGCTAAATTAAAGTGCAGGCCTTGTTTTTGGTATTGAGGCAATGTGTATGAATCGCAGGCATGGGCCAATAATAATTTCTCATTACCAAGTTTAAATAGTTGGGGTATTGCTCCATAAAAAGCCACTGGTTTTTGTCCCTCGTATGCGATAGTAGCCACAGTTTCAATGCCGAGGTACGATGAATCATATTTATGTGAAAGATAATCAATGTTTATCTTCTTGCCAAAAGCCTTTAGAATAACATACCTAACATCATGAAGATGCTTTTTCTCAAGGCGGTATAATTGATATTTGTTAATATTTCTCATCAATTATTGCTTGTATTTGGTTGTTAAAACTAATAAATGGGTTGATTCCAAATCGCTTTTGAATTCTTTGATCCTGATCATCTTTTTCGTAAATATAATCAACGGCAAGTTGTTGTGTGTAGCCAATTTTTTCCGCTAGGTCAACAACTTCGGGTGTATAGCGTCCATCTGGGTAGGCAATACTTGCCACATCCATTTGGATTAAATCTTCGATGTAGGCTTTACTTTTAATCAACTCATCTTTTGCCTCGGCCAATGGAATTTTATCAAGGCAGTTGTGATATAATCCATGAGACCCGATATTTGCATATTCTGAACGGGCCAGTTGCTGAATTTGTTTTTTATTTAAAAGTTTGAAGTAAGTAAAACTCTGTGGGTTATTTATAAATTGATTTTCAGCAAGAATAACATCTATAAGTTCTTTTTTTATAGACCAACCACTATTTTTTATAAGTGCTTTTAAAGAACCTTTTGGTCCAGTGTATTCATGTTTTCCTCTTTTATAAACCTCACTTTTGAAAGTAAATGATTTTGGCCCAGTAAGTCTGTATAGGTCAAGCAGGTCGGCCCATAATACATCATAGTTGGCTTTGCCAATGGTTGTAATAAAAAAGGTTGTCGGAACCTGATACTTTTCAAGGACAGGTAAAACTTCTGTTAAATTATTCAAATAGCCATCATCAAAAGTAATAGCAATAGTTAATTTTTTTGAATGATGAGCACCAGCAAAATAATCGTTCAGATTGACAATATTAAAGTTTTTTTTGAAAAACCTTATTTGTTTTTCAAAAAGTGCTGTACTAATAAATCGTGCATTGATGTCTGTTCTGGCATTATTCGTAACGCCGTGATATATAAGTATTCTGCGCTCTTGTGAACTCAATTTCAGGCTTAGCAATCCAGTTGAATAGAGTCCATCATTTGTGATCCATTTTAATTTCTTGATCCCCCTAATTAATTTATCTTTCATACTTATGACAATTTTTGCTGTGGAATGAATTTCTCAATGACCGACTTTTCGATGGGGAAGCCAAGCCTTTTATTCATCAGACGTTTCTTTGCAATCCATTTTAGTGGAAAAGCCAGTGTATGCTTGCTTCTCGATAACTTCAGGTAGAACTTCAAGGTTTCCGCATCATGATATTTCTCAGCAGTCATCCAGGGTCCGGAAGAACCAATATAATCAAATTCACTCCATTGCTGTAAACTGGTAGGCATCAAATAGCCTTGTTTTATTACATCCCTGGAAATTGCCGAACCGGGATATGGTTTGAAATAAAATATAATGATTTCGAAAAGGTCAGACTTATTAGCGAGTGTGATGGCAAAGTTGATAGTTTTTGTAAATGCTTCAGCGCTTTCACCCGGAAAACCTACGATAAAAGGAAATTGGACATCAATATTACTTTCTATACATTTTTCAGCTGTTGATATCACTTGCTCCTTTTTTATATCTTTTTTCAACCAATCCATCATTTCCTGGCTGCCGGATTCAACACCAACCAACACCCTCCGTAAACCAGACTTTGCCAACAGGTGGAAATCATCTTGTGTTAGTCTGTTGCCCTGATCAGCACGAAGAGTGGCTGCCCAGCTAATATTTATATTTTGGTTGATCAATTCCTGGGCCATCAATAATACCCGGTCTTTAAAGGTAAAAAATGTTTCATCCTGGAAGTTTATATCCTCATAAGCATATTTCTTATAGAGTCTTGCAAACTCCAATGACATTCTTTCCGGACTGATAGCAGAGAACTTCCGCTTAAAGACGTACGGATCGGCACAAAATGCACAACGATAAAAACATCCAACCGATGAAATATAATCCAATTGCCGCCGTCCTTTTTTCTGAAAATACTTTTCAACATCAATAAGTCCGTAATTAGCGGGTGGAAGCTCATCCATATTTACCATTTCCCTGGTAGGATTTTTAATAACTTCCCCGTCTTCACTATGATAACAGATTCCATGAATACCATCTAAGGATGAGTTTTTCTCAAATGCAGCAATCAGCTCCTGGAAAGTAATTTCTCCCTGACCCTGTACTGCAATATCTATTGACATTTCTTCCTCCAGTGTTCTCTCAGGAAACAAAGAGGTATGCCAGCCTCCCCATACGGTTGGAACCTCTGGATTGTTTTGCTTTACCTTTCTGGTAATCACGATGGCATCATTAATAGGTTTTCCTGTTAAAACTGTGACCCCAAAACATACTGCACCTTTCACTTCTTCTAATACTTTCTGATGAGCATTTTCATCAATTCGTCCATCAATTATAACAACATCATACCTTGAGTTATCAAAACAAGAACCTATTGCAAGTAATGCAAGTGGCATATCAAAAAATACCGCATCAGGGTTGTAAAGTACGATTTTGTGTTTGGATGCTTTCATTCACTTCGGCTCATGATCAAGTTAATAGACTAACATAGCATATGGTAAAATGTTCCTAAAACAGTGAATAAATAAAGGGTGCAACCACCGACGATTCACCCAAAGCTATCAATAATCCTAATATGATAAAAACAATTACAAGGGGGTAAAGCCAATATTTTTTCTCTTCCTTGAGATACCTGAAAAGCTGACGGATAACTGTTATTTTACTCATGTTGATTAATATTGATTATCGAAATCAGAAGAACCCCGAGGGTCCTCCCATCCGGTGGATTTATTTTTATGTCGTCGAAAAAGGCCTATAGGGATTATTCCTATTAAAAAAATAATCGCCAGCACTACTGTAGAGATGATTTCGGAAAGAATTCTGCCGAAATACATCCAGATATACAAAAAGGGTAAAGCTATTATTGGAAGAAAAAAACTTAGTGATACCAATATGCCCGTTGCAACAAGCAGCGAAAAGTTCAGGTCGGATAAATACCATAGATACCCAAAAATCAATAATAATATGATGCCAATAAGCCACAGGAATTGTTGTTGCTTTTGCCGTTTTCGCGAAAAATTTAAAACCGATTTATGTGTAGCTCTAATCCAGTTCATAAGTAGTTATTTGGTTTGAAAGCCCGGATTCTGTTTGGTTTTCTTTGATGATTAAATATCCTTCAATAACCATGGCATCCATGTCTGTATTAAAAAAACATTTTATGGCATCTTCGGCTGTACACACAATGGGCTCACCCCGAACATTCAGTGAAGTATTGATCAGAACAGGGAAGCCACTTATCCGGTGAAATTCATTCAGCAACTGATGTATCTTCGGATTGTCTGATTTATGAACAGTTTGAGCTCTTGATGAGTCATCCACATGAACACAGGCTGGAATTTTGTCCGGCTGAGTGCAGGGAAAAGTATAAAGCATTGCCTTGGATTTTGAACCCAGTTCAAACCACTCATTTGCATGCTCAGCAAGTACTATGGGTGCAAAAGGCCTGAATCCTTCTCTTTTCTTTATTGCCAGGTTCAAGTGCCGTTGCATATCTGGAAAACCCGGACTTGCTAAAATCGTGCGATTTCCCAAAGCCCTGGGTCCAAACTCCATTCTGCCATCAAACCAACCTACCACTTTTTTATTGTTAAGCATCTCAGCAACACGTTGTATCAGAATATCAAAATCGGGCCGTTCATAAGTAACATTAAACCTTTCCAGTAGAATTTCTACATCAGCTTTTGAGTTAGCAGGACCCAAAAAGGAGTGGAGGTACAGGTCATCAGCCTGATTCACTTTGGGATTGTCCAGGTACTGATGCCATAAAAGCAATGCTGCTCCAATTGCAGTTCCACTATCACCTGCCGCAGGTTGTATCCATATTTCCCTGAATTTCCCCGACTTTTGAAGCAATCCGTTGGCCACACAATTCAGAGCAACACCTCCTGCAAGGCACAAGTTTTCCATACCTGTTATTCGCTTCGCATGAGTTGCCATCAGCATCACAAGTTCTTCAGTTACTTTTTGAATGGAAATGGCCACATCCTTGTAAAACTGTGGAATGGTCGATTCACCGGTTCTGGCAGGGTATCCAAACAATTCACAGAATTTTTGATTGATCATCTTCAACGAATACTCGTAGGAAAAATACTTCATATTCAGTTCGAATGATCCATCATCATGTATCTTCACAAGGTTTTCCTTAATGATGTCTACATAAATGGGCTTACCAAAAGGTGCAAGGCCCATCAGTTTATATTCCCCTGAGTTTACTTTAAACCCGCAATAATATGTGAAAGCAGAGTAAAGCAAACCCAGCGAATGCGGAAAATGAATTTCTTTATGGGTCTTAATTTTATTTCCGGAAGCATGGCCAAATGTGGTTGTCGCCGTTTCACCTACACCATCAATTGTAAGAAATGCAGCCTCATCAAAAGTGGAAGTGAAGAAGGCTGAAGCCGCATGGCTTTCGTGGTGTTTGCAATACTTTATATTTCCTTTAAATCCCAGTTCTTTCTTTATTACGGATGAGATCCAGAGTTTCTCCTTCAACCAGCTTCTCATGGCCATCCTGAATGGCACAAAACCTCTTGGTGCTGATTTGATGAAAGTGTTTAAAATCCGATCAAATTTCAGGATGGGTTTTTCATACCAGGCAATGAAATTGATATCATTTATTACGATGCTCTCAAATTCTAAACAAAACTTAATTGCATTTTTCGGAAGGGATGAATCATGTTTTTTCCTTGTAAATCGCTCTTCAGAGGCGGCAGCAATTACTTTTCCATCCTTAAGCAAACATGCTGCTGAATCGTGGTAAAAAGCTGATATGCCTAATATGTAAATGGGCTTTTCGCTCATAGTTTAAGTTCATTAATCAGGTACTCTCCTAAATATTTGGATCCTTGAATATTTAGATGAGGATCGTTGCTGTAATACAGATGGACTCCATCGTTCTCCTTCTGTTGAAAAAATGGTAAAGGATTGATAAGTTCTGCTTTTTCTATTTCTTGCGACATTTTTTTTAAGAGTGGATACTCAGGATACAATATATCATCCTTGAGGTTTCCTCCAAGTTCCTGCATCCTGTTAAGGTAGACAACATTTGTTTGAGCACAATGAGGAATAACCAGAAGGTATACCAGGGTGGAGTCGGGGAGGAGTCGCTGCATATTTACAAATTTGTCCCTCCATATTTCATAGATTTCAGCCTTATCCTCTTTAAGTAAAATTGAATTGGATAAATAAGCAGGATCTCCCTTGAAATATATTTCCGTTCTCAAGTTATAACTTGATTTAGAATACTTAACATTATGCAATTCATGAAGGGTTTGTTTGTGAGATATAAACCGGGCTAACCTCATATTAAAGTATTGCAGAATAAGTAATTTTTCAGAAAGCAACCAATAAAGGTTGCGGCCCAGTGATAAGGTTTTGAAATTAACCGGGTGCCGGATGTCCAGAAAATCATTGCCTGTATAAAATTGATAAATGACCGCTGAGGGTTTAAACTTTTTAATCCTTTTTTTGAAGATAAGTTCATGCTGTCTGATTCCGGTTCCGGGGATTGAAGCATTGATAAAGTTAATGCCTGGAATTGCCTGCCTGAGATGTTTGATGTAGCTATCAGGATGAGCAGAAAAAGAATCTCCAAATATTAAAACATTCTTCTTTTCCTTGGAATTCTCAAGATTGGGATTTAGACCCTTCAGTTCATTACCATAAAACTCGATGACCTGATATCTGAAACAGAATTCTAAGATCAACAGAACGCTCAGAACCAGAAAACCCAAATAGCCAGTTCTTTTTAAAATTATATTTAGCGTTCCCTTTTTCATCCGGATGTTATGAGCATATGTGGTGAAGCCTACCTTTTGAGCAACAAAAGCTGAAAGTAGAATAAGTTTGAAGTTAATTTAAAATAAGCCCATCTTACAACACTTTTGAGCTTACCCCGTCGGATATCTCCTACTGCTTGTTTCTGCCTGAACCTTTTGTGGATAAAACGGTGTAGTTTCTTGTAAAATTCAGGTGAGTAGGTACTCTTGTACATTAGTAGCAGTTCATCCGAATCAGTCCAGTTGGCTTTCTGCTCCAATTGTGACTTTACTGTTTCATGAAATTTTGTACCGGGTAGTGGATACGAAACAGAAACTCCAATGTCGTAGGGCATTAACTTAAACAACATCCTCAGGGTGGCTTTTATATCGTCCCAGTTTTCGCCCAGGTAGCCCAATTGCAAAAAGAGACTTGGTTTGATGCTGTGCTTCTTCATTAAAAGGGTACTTTCCTCGATCTGCTCAACCGTTTGGCCCTTATCCATTGCATCGAGTATTTTTTGCGAACCACTTTCAGCGCCTATCCAAATTTCATCACATCCGGAGTTCGCTAAATTAACAACAGCACCATCCTTCAATAATAAATCTGCCCGTGATTGTATCTTATATTTTATTGAGATTTTTTGTGCCTTCAATTCCCGGTTAAATTCATCAACCCATTGTGGTTTTAAACCAAAAATATCGTCACAAAACCATATATAGTCAAATGTAAAAAGGGATTTAATCAGGTTGATTTCTGAAACAACATGCTTTGGTGATCGAATGTTGTAACCATAGCCATAAATGGGTTTTGCACACCAGCTACATTTGTACGGACACCCTCTTGTAGTTGCCAGGTTTATATAAAAGTATCCGTGCTTTTCCCATGCCTTTTTGTAAGGTTCTATGTTCACTAAATCCCAGGCCGGCAAGGGTAAACTATCTAAATCAGATAGAATAGCCCTTTGTGATGTGGTAACAATTTCGCCTGCTTTATTAAAGGCAAGTCCATCGATCCCCGAAATATCTTCCTGCTTGTTTAGTGCATTTACCAAATTCAGTAAAGTAACTTCTGCTTCTCCTAAAATCACTTCATCAGCACCTTTTTCGAGGTATTTTTGGTAGTGATCTGTAGAATCACTACTGGACACAATGACGTGAATTCCCTGGCTTTTTGCATATTCTATCATTTCAAATGCGGCATCACGCATTTTGGTAAGGCACATCTTTGTTAAATAATTAAAACCATCATCATAGATTACCAGCACAGATGGCTGGAAACTTTCAAGGCTGGTTTTAATTTCAAAGGAATCTTTAACAAAATTAGTATCAAATAAACTTACCTCATAACCATTTTCCCTTAAATAGGATGCAGCCTGAATTGTGCCAAGTGGGGGATAGGGTTTGCCCTGTTCCAGTTGTTTTTCATCAAAATACAGGAAGTAGCTATGCGTAAAAAGTATTTTCATTCAATAATGTCTAGTTTGTTTAGGCGAACATTGTATTCTTCTAAAACTTTATTTTGAAAGTCCTGCGGGTGATGCTTCGAAACACCACGATTTGTCCTCATGGTTAACTCAAACTTTGAAGAATCAAAATGCCTGAACTTATTGAGCCATCTTTTCAAGGTTATCCTCATAAAATATAAATCAAGCCGATCACCGAGTGAACCCTTAAAGAACCATTCGGCAAAGCTTTTTAAACCATTTCTACCTTCAATAGGCTTAAGATTTATCGGGTGCCTGAAGTTTGGGAAATATTGCTTTGTCCAGCTATTGGTTTCTTTTAGATCTTTGATCAAAGGTGTGTTATATACCGGAAGCATGTGCGTTATTTCTATTGCAGTGAAAATATTTTCATCAACAATCTTTAAATTGTTTTCATCCACAAAATAATTCAGGCAAAAATATTTCCTGGAATTAAATAAAAACACCTTTTTAAAAAAAATCAGCAAGGTCCTGCAAATCCACAGACGATCAGGAGCAGTAACAATAAAATAATCAATATCACCATCATCAAGCATGATATTCTTCGATAAAGATCCCGAAATAGCAACTCCTCTTACAAAAGGAAACGATTTGATTATCCTGACATAAAACGGGAGCTTTCTAAAATATTTTTTCGCCTCAATTTGATTTACTTTTCTCAATTCAACCAGGTTGGCAATGTCTTTATTCAGGCTATAATATTCATCTTTCTTAAAGCATACTTCTTCGTCCACCAATTTATCCAAAATCGTTACAAAGTCCTGATACGCTCCATTATCCGTGCACAAATTTATCAATTCGTCCTTCTTCAAAGGATGATTAAAAATATCGAAATATGAAATGGATTTTAGGATTTTGAGCCTTGTTGTTGTCACAGTATTGATTTAATGTTGCATCAAAATTAAAAAAAAATAGGTATGGCCGTGGCTATGTAGCAATTTAATATAGCTTGAAATATTTAGCCCCTGGTTTTTTGTTCCCATACTATTATCCGGGTTCAAAATGTCCCAAAGGCCTATTCAAAACCGTTTCATAGGCTTTTAATGTCATCTCTGCCGCTCTCCTCCAGTTATACTGTGAAAGGATAATCTCTTTTAGCTTATTTGAGTTTGGGGTATTTAAAGCTTGTACTAAGGCGTTTTCTATACTATGCTGGTCCTGCGGTTTGCAAAACCAGGTATCGGCCTTGTAGTAATCCCTGGTATCTCCACCCGTTCCAACCACAAGTTTACATCCCATCGCTCCGGCCTCTAAGGAACTCAGGCCAGTCGTTTCAAACCAGCTTGGCATAGCATGTACCATTGAACTAGCGTAAAGCTCAACCAATTTTTCTTGTGGCACAAACTCGGTAAATTTAACATTGTCACCACCACTTGCTTTACACAACTCATAATAATGGCTATGGTTGGGAGGAGAATTTCCTACCAGTTCAAGTTTAATGTTTAGTTTCTTACAGGCACGAATCAGTTCAAGTTGCCCCTTTAAGCCATAAATTTGTGCTACACATAAAATTTTTTCCTGTCTTTCAATATCCTCAGGGATTTGGCTAAATAACTCAAGATCTACACCATTAGGTACAACCTGGTGTATCCCCGAAAAACCGAAGCTTCTAGCAATGCGCTGGTATTCCGAACTTGAATTGGGCAATATCATTGAAGCATTTTTTAATACCTTTTGTACTGCTCTCTTATGTCCCAGCAGGTACTCAGAACTTACCATTGTATCCTGCTTGTTTGCAAAACGATACAGATTTTTCAAATATTCAGACCGGGATTGGCCCAGAAATCCGAGCATACTTTTGTGGACCCAATTTCTCCTGTTCCGGTCAAATTCTGAATAATCCACATATATAGTACTTACCACATAGGGCTTGCCACTTCTTTTAATGTGATAAAGATGATCGGATGGCCTAATGATGTTAAAGAAGTGCAGCAAATCGAACTTATCATATGAAATCGAATCACAGGCGCGAAACACCTCAGCAGTTACCCCAAGTTTGTTTAACTCTTCAGCAGTTTTCAATACCTGAATAGTATCACCACCTCTTATGGCATACATCGATGACCTGGATATCAATGCGACCCTCATGATGATGTTGTTTTTAACTGTTTAAAATCAAACCTGGTAAACCTGCTCTGGAATACTAAGGCCCAAGTGCCTAATTCGGCAACATTCACAGTAAAACTTCCGGTAAACTGGTATATAAATATGAATATGAACAAAGTAAGTGAATAGAGGTTTTGATAAATTTTCATTCGTATGAAAAAATAAACCTCCAAACCTATCTTCAATACAAATCCATAAAATCCATATGTTGCCAGCATTTCAGCCATGGAATTTGGAATCCGGTAATTGATTTCAGTTATCAGCTGATTATGATAAAAATTTACGATTAAGTCGTTAAACAACATTTTAACCTGCCCGGGCCCAACTCCCATCCATGCATGGTAATAATTCACCATATCGTTTGCGATCCTGAAGGCATAGGTCATTCGGCCATTTCCAGAGGTGTCGTTTCCAGTAAAGATGTTTACAACTCTTATAAAAATAGTGTTGGAAGGCCATGCCAGCATGAATATAAATATTATGGCAAATAAAAACATGAAGCCGAATATTAAATAGTTTTTTGAAATTTTGGGAAGTTTTCTGAAACTAATCAGCAGGGCCAGAACAATTGCAATTCCTAAACCACCGATCACACCGAATGAGAGGGAAAGAACTATGGGTAAGGCAACAACAGGAATCAAGAGCAGTGTGTGTTTCGATTGACCGGTTAATATTTTAAGAATAAAAAACAAAAACACAGGACTCAAAAGCAGTGAATAATGAGATGGTTCATATGACATGAGCATCAATCGAGGAAAAATAGAAACACCATGAGTAATTCGGGTATAGTGCCAGAAAATATAACTCCCAAGGTTGAATTGAAGAGCAATAAATACTATAAGTACCAAAATGATATTTACAAACAGAACAAATTCAAATACGTCTTCAAGTTTAGAATTCATTTTTTTAATTGCCTCAATTGCCGTAAATAAAAACACCCAAGCAGTGATTACCAATCCGGTAGAGATAATATAAGTGCGAATATCAAAACCCAATATCAGGTGAAGAGGAACAGGTAGTACAAGCAACAATGACCATTTTGCCATGTTTACAATTCGGTCTTCTTTATACAGCCAATAAAGAAATAAGGGGGTAAAAAGAGCAGTATATAAAAGGCCCAACGGAAGAAAGGTGTTGTTGCAAAAAAAGTAAAGCAAGGCAAAACTTAAAAAAACAGAATAGTTTAATTTCCAGGTCATTCAGTCAGCAATTTAATATTGAAATAATTATTTTTTATGTAAATAACCCAGAAACTGATAACTCCTGAAAAGAAGAAAACCAGAGCTAAATCCCAGCGGGTCACGACGATGGCTGCCATGATCATCAATGATGGAATCATAGTGAAAAATGTTTCCCTTAGGGAGTTTGCGTGCAAGACACATTTGTTAATTAAAAAATATTCCACGGGCATAAAGATAATCAATGCAACGATTTGTCCCCAAATAAGATATTCACCGGTGGGGGAGATGCTAAAAAATACTATCATTCCGGCAATGATTGCTGTTTTGTACATCAGTTCTAGAGAAGTAATAAATGCAAGAGATTTGATAGCATTTAAGTAGAGTTTAGGTACAATGGACAGGATTAAAAATGCTTCAAAAACCAGGAATAACCTGAAGAATCCAATCATGCTGTTACACTTTTCCTCGCCAAGCCACAATACAAACAAGGGTTCACTTACCGCGTACAGGGCAGCAATCGACAGCAATGAGAAACCTACCGAAAAGGCTCGTATCGAATAAAAATAATTTTGAGTACCACCGTGAGCAGCTTTTAACCTTGATATTTTTGGAAGAAACCAACTAACAACTGCTTCAAAAGCCATATGCAAATGGTTGGCTATTGTTGATGCAAGAACATAATAAGTAACAGCGGCAGTCCCTAAAAACCAGGCAACAATAAAACGGTCGATCTGGTAAGAGGCAACTGCAATAATGGTCTGTAGCCAGGTCCAGAACCCAAAATTGTATATTTCCTTTCTTTCGGGCAAAGCTTTGAATAAGACCGGCCGGTATCCTTTCAATCCAAAAAAGATGATAAATCCCTGGACCAGTACCATTAAAATACTTACTGTAAGGGCAGCTAAATACATGGCAAGAAGAGAGTATCCTTTGTAAACCAATACAATTTGCACTGCCAGGGTTAAAACCCTGTTGATAATGTTGTATAGGGCTGCTTTGTCGTATTTTTCGTAGCCTTTAAAAATACTCTGAAACAATATTTCCGGGAACCTGACAGCAATCAGAAAGGTAGCAACAACAAGTGTTTTATGAATATTATCATTAAAAAGTGTAAGACCCAGACTCGGGGCTAAGAGTAATACCATGGCACCAACAATGGTAATCATCATCATTTTACCAAGCAAAGCAGATGAAACATTGATGTAGGCAAAAAGTTTCTTGCGGTTATTTTTTCCAAGGGCTTCGGCAACGTGCGCCGTAATCGATAAAGGCAAACCAAATCCGATAATATGTACAGCGATAAAAACATAGGAATTTACGAGCATCCACTCGCCGAAGGTATTTTCTCCCAATCTGTTGATAAAAAACGGTGTGGCGGCTAAGAATGCTATGGGATAAATCAGGATGTTGGCCAGATTCCAGCTTGAATTTCTTACATTTGCCGAGTTGGTGATCATACTTTGGCAAAGATGTAAAAAATCAGGTTATGACACTTAAATTAGTATCATTAATATGGTGAAAAAAACCAGGCAAATAAAAATTGGAATCTCTCTCATCCTGCTTTCCGGGGTTGCCTTTGCCATAATGTTGATTATTCCCTTTCTGAATCTGGAAACCAAATCCAAAGCCATAGGGTCATCTGTTGCTTTCATAGTTATGGAGGTTTTGTTTTATGCAGGTGGATTTTTGGTTGGAAAAGAACTGTTTGTAAAATACAAATCCTATTTAAATCCTGCAAAGTGGTTTAAACGAAGGGCTCCAAAAGATGACTGAGTAAATTCCATGTAGCTTTTATTAAAAGCCCATTGCTTAGCGAATTTGCAAAATATCAGAATAACTGATACATAATTTGAATTAGATTGACAACTTTCAAATTTTTTTCTTTTTCACTAAGCGCTATTCCTTAACATAAAATCGTTACCGTTATCTCACTTACTTCGACATGCTCAGAAGTCACGATATCTGATTTTATATTAAATACTGCGTATTTCGGAATTTGCTATAGTTGTCCGATAATTAATATTATGTTAAATAGATAATTTAAATACACATGTTAAGCCAGGATTTGCTAAGATGTTCCCCTACCTGCTTCTAATAAACCAATGATATCCTTAAAGTAACGAGCATAAAAAAAGGAGGACTAAATTTCCTCCTTTTAAATAAAATATGTTTAAGGCATTTATTCACCAAGCCTTTCGTTGACTTCTTTTAATTTTTCAAGCATTCCAAGACGTGTGTAGATATCTTTTAAAGTTCTTAAGGTAAAGGGGTCATCGGGCTGAAGCTGGTCGGCCTTCTCAAGATAAGGTACAGATGCTTCAAGAATACCGTTAGCCCGATCTCTCAATTCATTGTATTTAGCTTCCTCGTTGAGTGGTAGAGCATCGGCTTCAGTTAAAATTTCGATGGCCTTATTCACATAAAGCGCGCCCAGGTTATAGTTGGGGTCAAAATAGTCAGGATTCAATGCAATGGCTGCTTTATAACTTTTTTCGGCTTCCTCGAAATTACCTAATTGGTCGTAGTTGGTTCCAACAGCAAAATAAAGCGTTGGATTTGTATTATCCTTTTCAATGGCAAGTTCCAGCAGTTCCATAGCTTTGTCCTGCTCGCCGGTAGCCAGGTAAATATTGGTTTCGGCAATAATCAGGTTAAAATCATCAGGAAATACTTCCCTGCCCTGCTTTACATAAGCCAGTGCCTGTGCTGTGTCACCTTCCGCTTTGGTAATCTCTGCCAGTGATGAGTATATTCCCGGCTGCTTGAAATTAACATCAATAAGTTTTAAGTAATACTTTTTCGCTGCCTCATTTTGTTGGGCCAATTCGGCACACAGTGCTGCATTATATGTCGCCAGGCTATCAACCCTTCCCATACTCTCGTTCACAGCGGCTGATTGTCCAAAAGCACCTACGGCATTGGCGTAGTCCTGTTCATTGTAAAGGTTGACACCTTTATTATAAAACTGTTCAGCGCACACCAGGATTCTATCATTGATATCGTTTGTGAATTCTCCTTTCTCATCAAGTTCTTTTGATTTAAGGTAAGCTGCATAAGCTTTTTCAAGGGCGTCGGGATCAAGGTTTTTATATTTCTCCTCATCGCTTAACCTGATTGCCAGGTATACATTCCCTGCGTAAAACCAGGTTTTTGCATCATTCATCGTCTTCGCATGTGCGGTTGCATCATCGATAGCCTCTTTTGCCTTATCCAGTTTCCCGTATCTAAGGTAATTAAAGGCACTGGTCCTTTTCGAATTTTGAGCATTCACGCCAAATGCTACTGTAATCATCAGTATTAAAACTGCAAGTTTTCTCATTGTATTTATTTTAGAATTACTGTGGTTTACTTTACAATTGCTGTACCAAATATGATTTCACTGCTTTAGTTTGCGCGGCAAAGGTATAAATTAATGGAATTTTGTATAACTAATTTAGTAATTTGAAACCTATCCAATTAAGATAATCTTTACTCTTGTCCTTCTTCAGTAATGCCCTCATTTTCCGGATTTTCTTCAACACCATCATCCATTAGATTTTCGTTTTCGGCATCGTCAACCTGTACTTTAGCTACAGCAGCAATGGTATCTTTTTCACGCAAATTAATAAGTTTTACACCTTGCGTGGCACGCCCCATTACCCGCAATTCAGAAACTGAAAGACGTATTGCCAGGCCTGAGCGATTGATAATCATCAGGTCATCGTTGTCGGTAACGTTTTTAATAGCGATGAGGTTTCCAGTTTTATCGGTAACGTTGATGGTTTTTACTCCTTTACCACCCCTGTTGGTTACGCGGTAATCATCAAGTTTAGATCTTTTTCCAAATCCATTTTCCGATACAACAAGTACATCATATTCTTCATTTTCGAGGCATATCATCCCAATTACTTCATCCTTACCATGTGCCAGGGTTATGCCACGCACACCTGAGGCATTTCTGCCCATGGGCCGAACTTTCGTTTCATTAAAACGAATGGCCCTACCCGATTTCAAAGCCATGATTACCTCGTTGGAACCATTGGTTTGACGGGCTTCAAGTAATGAATCTCCTTCACGGATATTAATAGCAATTATTCCGTTCTGGCGTGGACGCGAATAAGCGGCAAGAGATGTTTTTTTGATCACCCCCTTTTTGGATGCTAAAATGATGAAGTTATTATTAATGTAATCTTCATCTTTTAAATCCTTAATATTTATGAAAGCCCTGACCTTATCATCTGGTTCAATATTTACCATGTTTTGAATGGCCCTGCCCTTTGATGTTTTTGTACCTTCGGGTATTTCGAATACCCTCAACCAGTAACATTTGCCTTTTTCAGTAAAGAAAAGCATATAGTTGTGGTTGGTTGCCACAAACAAATATTCAAGGAAGTCCTCGTCCCTGATCGATCCTCCGCGGGCTCCTCGCCCACCCCTGTTTTGAACCCTGTACTCTGTTAATGGTGTTCTTTTTATGTAGCCCAGGTGCGAAATGGTTACCACAACATCTTCATCGGGTATGGTATCTTCAATTCTGAAATCACTGGCAGAATATTCTATTCTTGTCCTGCGCTCATCACCATACTTCTCAAGTATTTCTTTTAATTCATCCTTGATAATGTCCATTCGCATCGACTCATTCGCAAGAATCTCCCTGAAATGCTCAATTCTCTTCATCAACTCGGCATAATCATTTTTGATTTTATCACGTTCAAGTCCGGTGAGCCGGTGTAGCCGCATATCAAGGATAGCCCTGGCTTGAATCTCACTTAGGTTAAAGTTTGATATTAAACCTTCCCTTGCAATCTCTGGCGTTTGTGACCTGCGGATCAATGCAATAACTTCATCAAGATGATCAAGGGCAATTAGCAAGCCTTCAAGTATGTGAGCTTTTTTCTCTGCCTCTCTCAGTTCATATTCTGTTCTCCTAACCACTACCTCATGGCGGTGATCAACAAAATGCCCGATGATTTCTTTTAAATTGAGTTGCTTGGGACGACCCTTAACAAGTGCAATATTATTTACACTGAATGATGTCTGGAGTGCAGTGTACTGGTATAATTTGTTAAGAACAACATTGGTTACAGCATCCCTTTTCAAATCATACACAATACGAATTCCATTCCTGTCCGACTCGTCGCGAATATCACTAATACCATCAATCTTTTTGTCATTTACCAGGTCGGCGGTTTTTCTGATCATTTCGGCTTTATTCACCTGGTACGGTACTGAAGAAACAATAATTTGCTCCCTGCCTGTTGATGTTACATCAATGGTGGCTTCACCCCGCATAACTATCCTTCCTCTACCCGTTTCAAATGCATCTTTCACTCCATCGTACCCATAGATAATACCACCTGTAGGAAAATCAGGGGCTTTGATGTAATGCATTAATTCCTCGATGGTGATATCATTATTATCAATATAGGCTATTGTACCATTGAGGACTTCTGTCAGGTTATGAGGTGCCATGTTGGTAGCCATACCAACAGCAATACCTGAAGTACCATTTATCAAAAGGTTTGGTATTTTGGCAGGCAGTACCTGAGGTTCTTTCAATGAATCATCAAAATTCAATTGAAAATCAACTGTATCTTTATTGATATCGTCCAGCATTTCTTCGGCCAGTTTTCTTAACCTGGCCTCGGTATATCTCATTGCCGCAGGACTGTCATTATCTATTGATCCAAAGTTTCCCTGACCATCAACCAAAGGGTACCTTAATGACCAAACCTGTGCCATACGTACCATGGCATCGTATACTGATGTATCACCATGTGGGTGATATTTTCCAAGCACCTCCCCTACTATTCTAGCAGATTTCTTGTACGGACGGTTGGAAAATACGCCCAAATCAAGCATTCCATATAGTATTCTTCTGTGAACTGGTTTGAGACCATCCCTGACATCCGGTAACGCCCGTGACACAATTACTGACATTGAGTAATCAATGTAAGCGGACTTCATCTGGCTCTCGATGTTAACTTTAAAAATCTTTTCGCCTTCCTGAATATTATCCATCTCCTAACTGATTCGTATTTAGTTAATTACAAATTTTAAAAACAGGAAACAAAAATACCACTTTTTATCCGATAAAAAGCGCAACAATTCAATTATTATAAACATCAATCTGTTGATAAAATACGGGTTTCAGCCATTTTTACAGAATGATTGAACGTATTTTTGCCGATGAACAATAATTGATCTATGATTGTTAATTTCAAAATGTGTTTAAAGTGTTGAAAATAAATATATCAACCAGTTTTATGCATGTTTGCAGATCATACTATATAAAAAACTAATTTTACATTTGGAACGTTATTTGATCATTGAATTCGTAAATAATATAAGATGGAAGCTAAATTTTCGCAACGTGTAAAAGATGTGCTCACCTTTAGCCGTGAGGAAGCCATAAGGCTGGGGAATGACTTTATTGGGGTTGAGCATTTGATTTTGGGAATCCTGCGTGAAGGGGAAGGACTTGCGGTTCAAATACTTAATTACCTTGGTGTGGACCTAAAGGATTACAGGAAAAATATTGAACGATCCATTGCCCCTAATTTTACTCCTGGAAGTAAAAAAGTTGAAAACCTGCCGCTCATCAAGCAAGCAGAAAGAGCCCTTAAGTTAACATACCTTGAGGCTAAATTGTACAATAGCGAACTTATTGGTACAGAACATTTGTTACTTGCCATATTAAAAGATGAAGACAATATTGTTACGAAAACTTTTGAAAGGTTTGGCGTTGATTACGATAGTGTTAAGGAAGAGTTACAAGCAATTATGACAACAGATACTGATAAAGAAGATAAGGTAGAACCGATAGATCCTATCAGGGATCAGTTCCCTGGTGGTTCAATGGATGAAGAATTTGATGAGGGCAAAAGCTTTGGCAAATCAGGTAACAAAGCAAAAGATACTAAATCAAAAACCCCTGTTCTTGATAATTTTGGCCGCGACCTTACACGTCAGGCTGAGGAAGACCGGCTTGACCCCATTGTGGGTAGAGAAAAGGAACTAGAAAGGATAGCCCAGATTTTGAGCCGCAGGAAAAAGAACAACCCTGTACTTATTGGAGAACCAGGTGTGGGTAAATCTGCAATTGCCGAAGGATTGGCATTAAGAATTGTGGCAAGGAAAGTCTCAAGGGCATTGTTCAACAAAAGGGTTGTTACCCTCGACCTGGCCTCACTTGTGGCAGGAACTAAATACCGAGGCCAGTTTGAAGAACGCATGAAAGCTGTTTTAAATGAGTTGGAAAAAAATCCAGATATAATTCTTTTTATAGATGAGATTCATACCATTGTTGGGGCAGGAAATGCATCTGGCTCTCTGGATGCCTCCAATATGTTTAAACCAGCCCTGGCAAGGGGTGAGATTCAGTGCATCGGAGCAACTACCCTTGATGAGTATCGCCAGTACATCGAAAAAGATGGGGCACTGGAACGCCGGTTTCAAAAAGTTTTAGTCGATCCTACAACTGTTGAAGAAACTACTGAAATCCTTCATAACATTAAATCGAAATACGAAGACCACCACCTTGTTAAATATACTGACGAAGCCATTTTGTCGTGTGTAACACTTACCAACCGATACATGAGCGACAGGTATTTACCGGACAAAGCCATTGATGCATTGGATGAGGCAGGCTCAAGGGTTCATATTACCAATATGCATGTCCCTTCAAAGATCATCGAAGTTGAGACCCGCATTGAAGATGTTAAGAACGAAAAATCCAAAGCCATAGGCAGTCAGAAATTTGAAGAAGCTGCCCGTTTCAGGGATATTGAGAGAAAGTTACAGGATGAACTCGAAGCTGAGAAAAAGAAATGGGAGGAAGACTCACGCATCAACCGTGAAACTGTATCTGAAGAAAATGTGGCCGAAGTAGTGGCCATGATGACAGGTGTTCCGATGAAACGTATCGCCCAAAGTGAAGGCAATCGCCTGGTGAAAATGGAAACGGAGTTACAAGGATCAGTTATCGGGCAGGAAGATGCCATTAAAAAGGTGGTAAAATCGATTAGAAGAAACCGAGCTGGGTTAAAGGATCCCAACAAACCGATCGGAACTTTTATATTCCTTGGCCCTACTGGTGTTGGTAAAACCCATCTTGCAAAAATACTGGCCAGGTACCTGTTTGATTCTGAAGATGCTTTGATACGCATTGACATGAGTGAGTACATGGAGAAATTCTCCGTTTCACGATTGGTAGGAGCGCCTCCGGGCTATGTTGGATATGAGGAAGGTGGCCAATTGACAGAAAAAGTACGCCGCAAACCCTACTCTATCGTCCTGTTGGATGAGATTGAAAAAGCACATCCGGATGTTTATCATCTTTTGCTGCAGGTACTCGATGATGGATTGATCACTGATAGCCTTGGCCGCCGCATTGATTTCAAAAATACCATCATTATCATGACCTCAAACATCGGGTCACGTCAACTTAAAGACTTCGGACATGGCGTTGGTTTTAACACATCTGCAAAATCCTCAGGCAAGGGGAAGCATGCACAGGGTGTAATTGAAAATGCATTGAAAAAAACCTTTGCTCCTGAGTTTCTTAACAGGATTGATGATATTGTAATTTTTGATTCACTTGAGCGCGAAGCCATTCATAAAATAATTAATCTCGAATTGAAGCAGCTATATACAAGGGTAAATGAACTTGGCTACCAGATAGAAATTACTGAAAAAGCCAAAGATTTTATTGTTGAGAAAGGATGGGATGAACAATTTGGCGCCAGGCCGCTCAAACGGGCTATCCAAAAATATGTTGAGGATCCACTTGCCGAGGAAATCATTAAACAGAACATCAAGGAAGGCGATACCATTTTGCTTGACTATAAAGAAGAGAAAGATAATGAAAGTGAGGAACTGGATATTAAAATCTCAAAAAATAAAAAGGAAGTGAAACAGCTTCCTGCATAAAAAAAAACGGGTCAATAATTTGACCCGTTTTTTTTTAAAGCTTATCCATTAATTCGGATTCAAAACTTATCTCGGGTAAAGTTTGTTCAAAGACTGAACCATCCCAAAACTCACGCAACTTTTTATTTATCTCTTCATCACCCTGGTGTAAATATTTTATTGACAGGTTAAACCCGGTATTTTCGAAAAGTACCAACACATTATTTTTACCCTTTATGATAAATTTTTCACTTTTGGTTAGTTGCTTGCCAAGGTATTTCTTTTGTAATATCATCGAAAACTCTTCAATCTTGTCTTTAGCAGGCATCTTTAGTAAATGTTCTCCCATGAAAAATCTTTTATCTAGAAAAAAGAAATAGGACCTGATATCAGAGCCAACAAGATCATCACGGTATCCAAATATTTTTAGATCGAAAAAATTATTTCTCTCAAGGTTTGTGCAATAAGCTTTCCCCTTACTATCAAACAGCCTGGTATATTTGTTTGTGAATGGAAATGATCCGAAAATAATTTCAGCATTGCTTTCGTGAATTTCTGTTGCTTTCGACTTACCATAAAAACCTGCAATGTGATTAATAAAATCATCTTTAATACAATAACCATATGGGCTTTTACCAGAAAAGTTTTTATACGTTTTTACATATTTGGGATTGTACTTGCCAAAGATAAGCCTGGTAATAAAAATAATCAACAAAGGATGAATCCGTATGAGGATAACAACAGCAGAGATTACTACTGCTGCTAGAACAAGAATTTGTAGTGACATAAATATGTAATTTAAAGGATGGGCAAAAGTACATTTTTCCTTTAACCCATGGACTAAATTCATCATTCTTTTGTCAGTGAAAGGATATCAATGTTACTGTTAATATGTAACATCTGTACATAGCTTGGTTTATTGAAGGAATATTATCTTTGCAGGCAAAATTTTGATAAATTATATTAAATAATGGCTAAAGAAAACATTTTAAAGGGTGGTGAATTTCTGATTAAAGAAACAGAAGCCAGGGATATTTTCATTCCTGAGGAATTCACTGAAGAACAAGAAATGATCGCTGGTACCTGTTCGGACTTTTTAGAGCAGGAAATTTATCCCATTCTCGACAGGATAGACAACCAGGAAGAAGGATTAATGAAAAACATGCTTCAAAAAGCCGGTGAGCTTGGATTACTTGGTATTTCAGTACCTGAAGAGTACGAAGGTTTCGACCAATCATTTGTAACATCGATGCTAGCCAGCGAATATATGGGTGCAGGATACTCTTTCTCAGTGGCCTATTCGGCACATACAGGTATTGGTTCCTTACCCATTGTTTATTATGGAAATGAAGAGCAAAAGCAAAAATACCTTCCAATGCTTGCCTCTGGTGAACTTACCTCGGCATATTGTTTAACGGAGCCCAACGCTGGTTCAGATGCCAATTCCGGAAAAACTAAAGCTGTTTTATCCGAGGATGGCAAAAATTACATTCTGAATGGTCAGAAAATGTGGATCACCAATGGTGGCTTTGCTGACGTAATGATAGTTTTTGCTAAAATTGACAACGACAGGGTACTCAGTGCCTTTATTGTAGAGCGTGACTATCCGGGTATCAAGTTCAATCCTGAAGAAAAGAAAATGGGGATAAAAGGATCTTCTACTGTACAGATCTTTTTTAACGACTGCGAAATTCCTGTAGAAAACCTTCTGGGTAAAAGAGGCCAGGGATTTCGTATTGCTCTGAATATCCTTCACATGGGCAGAATTAAATTAGGTGGAACTGTTTTGGGTGCTGCAAAAAGGGCTATTTCTCAATCGGTGAATTATTCAAATGAACGGAAACAATTTGGAACCGAGATATCACATTTCGGTGCCATTAAACATAAACTTGCTGAGCAGGTAATTAAAACATGGACTACTGAATCATCGGTATACAGGGTTGGTGCAAATATCGATTCGACCATCGAATTGCTCAAAGAAGAAGGATACCAAAAAAGCCAGGCATCCATCGAAGGTATTGCGCAGTACGCCATTGAAGCAGCGTTTTTAAAGGTATTCGGTTCGGAATGCTTGAATTTTATCGTGGATGAAGCTGTACAGATTTTTGGTGGTATGGGATTTTCATCAGAAACACCTGTTGACCGAGCCTATCGTGATTCAAGAATAAACAGAATCTTTGAAGGTACCAACGAAATCAACCGGATGCTGGTTGTGGATACCACCATCAAAAAAGCATTGAAAGAAGGATTTGATGTTACACGTTACTCAAAAACTTTGCTTAACGAACTGGCAACACAAACTGATGAGCAAGTTCCTGAAGATTATTATGGAGAAAAGAAGTATTATATAAGGAATTACAAAAAAGCTGCTTTGCTCTTACTGGGTGTTGTTTCCGATACTTTTAAGCGGAAACTTACTTCAGAGCAGGAGATTCTTTTCAATGTTTCGGATATCATCATGCAGGTTTATCCCGCAGAATCATCTCTTCTTCGCCTGGAAAAACTCGAAGGAATGAAAGGCCCCGACGAGGTTAAACTCAGCCGGGATATTGTTGACATTTTTATTTATGATGCTTCAAGCATTATCCGTAAAAATGCTTTCGATGCCATCAACTCATTTGCCGAGGGTGAAGAACGCGAAATGTTGACAGGGTATATTGAAAAGCTTACAAAGGTAGCCCCTGTGAATGTTAAAGATGCCAGGAGAAGAATTGCCGAAAAATTAATTGAAGAGAACACGTATTGCTTTTAATAATAAAATGTAAAACTTAAAAAAAGGGATGCTCCAAAGTATCCCTTTTTTTATTCTCAGACATTAACTTAATTATTCGTGTTGTTCAGGATGACTATATAGAAAAACTACTGGATCAGGTTGTCCATAAAAGTGATTCCTGTCATACGAAGAATTAACTCAATCACCAGTCCAAAGAAAAATAACCCTCCAAACATCCGGTTGTAAATAAATGAATGCGCTGAAAGGTAAAGAGGCCAAACGCCTTTTTCCAACGTAGGTGGTTCTTCCTCAGGCCTAGGCCTGGCATATATTTGTATCGCCCAAACTAGTTTAGGTATGGCAAATAAAACAATTGCCATTACAGGGCTGAGATATCCCAGGATGACAAGCCAGGCTACCAACAGGTATTGTGCAATCCACATTCCAATTGTAGCATATCGAGCCAGTTTTTCTCCTAATATTACTGGTAAAGTAAATACTCTCTTTTGCCTGTCTTCCTTAAGTTTATCGATATGTTTCCCGAACAGTACAGTGGTTGGCCCTAACGCATATACAAGGCCTACGATGGCTACTTCCCAACTCCATAAGCCACCGGTTGAAACATAATATGTACCACCAACCATCAGTGGTCCCCATATAACAATTACCGAGGGCTCCCCCAATCCAATATATTTAAGGGGCCAGGTATAAAAAAGTACAAAAAACAATCCTACTGCAAGTAAAACTAATGTAACCATACCAGTTTCAAATACAAGGTAAGCTCCAAAACCAAGCGCAATGCATAGGGTTATTCCAATGTAGTAGTACATTTGTTTTTTGGTTAATAAGCCATGTTCTAAAGGCTGTGGGCCATAAAGTGAGCGGTAATAATTATTAGTATCGATTCCTTTGTTGTAGTCTATCAAGTCGTTGAGTAAATTATTAGCTGCATGTGCAAACACCAACCCAAAAAAAGATGCTACAAAAAGCTCTATTCGGAAAGAAGGGCTGTAAAAAGCCAGTAATCCACCAATAGCAGCCGAGAATGCTGTCATAATAAAAACGGCCGAGCGTGTTGCAATCAACCAACGCGATATTAGGTCAAGATGTATCCATTCGCTCTTTGAAACTTTAGGAATTGCCCTGAGGGCTTTTCCCCACATTGCAATGTTTATTTTTGTCATATTAATGGTCTTTAATTATTGATAATTCTAAAGAATGTTTATTGCCAAAGCAACAGTTTGTTGTTCAATTTGTTTATTCTAAATAAGGCATGCAAATGTCAAAAAATCCGGAATCTCACAGCATCAGATCAATGGGTTGTCAATTCAATAAAATCATAATACAACAAACCCCCTTATCTTTGGAGGATAAGGGGGTTATCATTGAGTGAGATTTTTTAATTACTCTTTCAAAATACTCTTCGAAATTACAATCCGTTGCACCTGGTTTGTGCCCTCATAAATCTGGCAAAGCTTTGCATCACGCATCATTTTCTCCACATGAAAATCGAAGGTA
>Ga0209475_10001720_pt1 | contig 25614 bp, 19 predicted proteins | sample tdDd471_FD_187128 | JGI IMG/M metagenome (GOLD analysis project Ga0209475, IMG submission 187128) | Marine sediment microbial communities from the Atlantic coast under amendment with organic carbon and nitrate - tdDd47.1 (SPAdes)... | ecosystem: Environmental > Aquatic > Marine > Coastal >... | reverse complement strand
ATTATAAGTATAAAGTCCATCATTTACAAAATGTTTAAATCCTGTCGAATTGCCACTATTTATAAAATCTTTTACTTTGTTACTATTCAAACCATCTATGCTAATATGTATAACCTTATCTGTCATAATTATCTATATTGTATATAATATATACATATATTGATAAATATGGATTACATTGATAGTACATTTAAAAATAGTATTGGGTATGCTGTAAATGATATGTATCCAAATCTTAATGTAAATCATAAAAATTTATTGCATAAATATCTTATTGATATTATTAACTTTACTGCCACAAAATTTAATTTTGATATGAATAATAAAAGCAAATATTATCACCAATTATCACAAAATAATTATGAGGATATAAAAAGTTTTCTAAATCTTTTATTACCTTATGTTGATGATTCGCGAAAAAGTACACAACACATAAAATCCTTAAATGATATTTATGTGCAAAAACAGGATACAGGTGATCTTGATATAAGAAAATATGAATTTTCAAATCTTCAATATGGAAGATGTAAACGATTACCTAATAATGTTATAGAAGAAGTACAATTTAATGTTGAACATTTGGAACATAATCATTATTTATTGAAAGATACTATACAGATTATATCTAATAAATTACATGTTAATTGGCTTAATATCCGTCCACACTCTTTAGATAGTGTTAAAACAAAAGATATATATAAATTAACTAAACAGTCATTTGATAATAATAATATATCATATTATGACCCAGTAGTAGATAATAATGATCAAAGAAGTTATAGAGGGTTATATACTGGTGATATATATAATGTAATTAGGAATTATTTGTATGAGGACATAGTCCCTATAAAATGGCTTATTTTTGATGTAAATATAAATAACAAATTAACTCAGATTATAAATGTAATTAATAGTATATTTGATATTGAGTTTGATATTAATACAAATTGGACAAAATTAACAGATAGTAATAGATCTAGTTTTATAAAAAGATGGAATAGTATTATAGATTCAACCAAAAATAATGAAAGTATTTATGGATATAGCCAAAATATTATAAAATATATTACAAAAGTTGTAACTGTATTTTTTGATAAAAGATATGGTCGATCAGATGATACTATAGAAAGAGGATATGTACCGATAAATGTTGAATTAAGTTTAGATGATGAGATAATAAGAGAAGATAAAAATGATGACAGTATAATGCGATCAGCCCAAACTATATCAGCTGATATGATATATGATTTTATTACCAATTCATTAGTACAGTACGACACAACATGGTATGGGAAACAGACAAATACTATTATAGGTTACAGTAAAAATATACAGTTAACTTTAAAAAATATTTATAATTATGCAAAATCTCTATCAAGTTATACAGTAGATAATACTTTTAGCAGCTATTCAAAGTGCTGGCGAGGCTTATCAACAAGTGACAAAACTGTGATACTATCAAGACTTAATTTTAAAGAAGATGATAATGTAATGTCATGGTTTAATATAGGTAGATATATTCAATATACTTATGGAAAAAAAGCTGATGTCGAACAGATAAATAATGATATTTACAAAATGATACATAAGAGGATTATTGATATTATATTTGATGTACTTATATCGCAAGGTATTTTGACAGAATTTTCTCCTTTGAAAGAAGTTACTGATAAAAAGTACATACCAAAAGACACAAAAAAACAAGGAAAATACGTCACAGATACATTAAAAACAATGGTATTTGATCCAAATATGTCAAGATGGAATAATACCTTTTATTTTTTAACAGGAACAAAATTCAGTGAGGTGATGCACACATATAAAAATATTAAAAAATCATATTTGCAATCTATTATAGATGGAGATGCTATGTATTGGATGGGATTTTATGCATTTTCGTGGATATCTCAAATAGCCTTATTTCATAGATATATACATTGTAGAATAATATATGTTACTGGCGCAACAGGTGTAGGTAAATCTGCCGCTGTTCCAAGACTTATGTTGTATGGACTTAAGATGATAGATTACAAAAATAGAGGCAAAATAGCTAATTCACAACCTAGACAATCACCTACAGAAGGAAATCCTACTGGAATGGCAATTGCTATGGGTGTACCATTAACTGAATTTAGTTCAGATTTATCTATGGATACACCTACAGATAACTATTATTTACAATTTAAACATAAAAAAAAGTCACATACTGGATCATCTAAAGGATTAACATTGAAAGTAGTAACTGATGGTACACTTTATCAAATAATTAAAGATAATCCAATATGCAAAAATAGTTATAAGGATCCTACAACAAAAGATATTATATTTAAAGAAGATAATCTGTATGATATATTTATGATTGATGAGGCCCATGAACATAATAGATATATTGATATGATATTGTCATTGTTAAGATATTCATGTTATTATAATAATGATATTAAATTGGTTATTGTTAGTGCAACAATGGAAGAGGATGAACCTGTATATAGAAGATTTTATAGAAATGTTAATGATAACCGCTTATTTCCCTTTAACTATACATTAATTGAACATCAATTAGATAGGATTAATATAGATAGACGAGTGCATATATCTCCTCCCGGAGCTACTACTAGGTTTAAAATTGATGATTATTACATGCCAAATAACGATGCTGATGATATAGTTGTAAATATTATTAATAGTACTGCTTCAGGTGAAATATTATTATTTCGGCCCGGTTTAAAAGAAATACATAGATCTGTTGATAATCTTATTAACAAATTACCAAATAATGTATTATTATTGCCATTTCATAGTAAATTAACTAATGAAAAAAGAAATTTTATAGAAAAATTAACACCTGATAGTATTAAAGAATATACCATTCCCAGGCATATTAAATTTGATGATGATACAGATTTATCAGATGTGAAAAGGGTTCCAGTAGGAACATACACACGTGCCGTAATAATAGCAACAACTATAGCTGAAGCATCTATAACTATAAATAGTTTGGTATTTGTAGTAGATACGGGAACACAAAAAGTTGAGGTTTATGATTATGACAGTAAAACATCAAAACTTGAAACTAGATATATTTCTGATGCATCTAGAAAACAAAGAAGAGGTCGTGTAGGAAGAAAAGCACCCGGTGTGGCTTATTATACATATGAAAAAGGATTAACTGATAATATTAAAACACAATATGATATAAGTATATCAGATGTATCTCAGGTTATATTTGATATATTAAGGTCAGATGCAAATGATTCTCCTCTTATTAGAGAGATTGATCTTACAAATCCTGAAACTCTTAAATATGGAATTAAAAATATGGCAAGTAAGCAATATTCTTATAAAGGAATGTATGTATCATATACAGGAAATCCAAAGTTTTATGATTATGAAAATTCTGTAGAACCTCCTGTTTACTATAAAACAGGATATTCAAGTAATACATTATATGATCCTAAATGTGTGTTTTATATAGTGCATCCAGAGGAACTATTTATAGAAAGAGATATATTGGGCCATGTATCTAAAATTAAGGATAGTGAAAGTATTGGATTCAACAAAGATACTGGGAAGATAGAATCAAAAAAGATGGAGTCATTTTTTGATTCTCTTATGGAAAAACAATTTGTTAAGAAACTGGGTAATGATTATACTAAATCTCTATATGGGCATGCTATAAGTCAGGTAATGTCATCTTTAGAAATATCTCCTGAATTAGCTATCAGTTATTTCTATAGTAGAAAGTATGAAGTTAGTGATAATTTTATATATTTGCTGGCTATGCACAATATATTAGGAGGTAATTTAAAAAATATGGCATATAGTGCAGATGGATATGATAGGTATACTGAACTAAGATCATTATATTCTAATCAATATGGTGATAGTAAAGGACTTGTTAATATGGCTAATGATATACTAAAATATTCAGATAGTATAGGTATATTTTATGAAAATATTAGAAATAAAGATACTTTAAAATATCTAAAAAAGCAATATATGGCTAAAAATTATAATGTTATAAATAAAGATATATTAGAAAAATTTGTTGAAGCAGACCGTAAAAATAAATTATTATACAATGACAATATATCTGAACAAGAAATAATCGATATATTTGGCCATATGCCTAAAATTGCAATTAATGAAAATGATAAAATAATTCAAAAATTATTTACATGGGCTAAAGGAAATTATATGAATGGAAATTATGTCTATAATTTTCTGAAAGAATATGTTTATCTTGTAGATAATATATCTGAATTTATAGATAATGAAGCAGATGCTATTAATTATATCGATGATATGATAGATATCAGGTATAGCTCTAATAAAGATAATTTGTTGATTGCATCTTTACTTCATGGTATTGGGTATAGAGTATCAAAGAGGATTGGTGGAAGTCGGTTTTATATGTCAGCTACTGACCCATCACCTAAAAAAACATATATATTAAGGCCAAATGATACTTTAATTCAGAAGGTTTTTATAGGAGAATATGTTATTTATAACAACTATAACCCTATAAAAGATACTATTAGTATTATTGATAATGTAACACCAGATATGGTTCAAAAATGTGTTCCAAATACTTTTAGCTTAGATAGGATGAATAGTGAGATGTATAAAGATAGATATCAGACTAACTTGCTAAATGATGAATTAGTAGGGATATCATCAAAAGATATTGCTTTGATAAAGGATTATATTAGTTCTGTTCAAAAAATCAGGAAAGATATGATTAAAAATTATATCCCAAATACAACTGATAATAATACCTCAAATACAATTAATAACCAAAAAGGAGGATTTAATTTTGTATATCAGAAAAGAGATTTATATGTTAACAGATTTGTGTATAATATATTAAGAGAATACATGAGAAGAAAACAATAAAATGTATATTAAATATATAATTAATGAATCCTAATATATGGGGACCGGCAACATGGACATTTTTGCATACTATAACATTTACATATCCAGATAATCCCACAATAGATGATAAAAAGAATATGTATAATTTTTTTATGAATTTATCTAATGTTTTACCATGTGAAAAATGTAAAATTAATTTTGATGATCATCTTAGAGATTATCCTCTTACTTCTGAAGTATTATGCTCAAAATCTAGTTTATCTAGATGGTTAATTGATATTCATAATGAAATTAATAAATTAAATAAAAAATCTGTATTATCATACCAACAAGTTGAAGATTATTATAATAGGATGTACTCTGGGAAAAATACTTGTATGTATGTTGGTTTTTATGGGATAATTATAATATTTGTTATATTGCTAATTATTGCTGTATATAAATTAAAAAAATAAGTCAGAAACAATTTAGTCTGCATTAATAACATCACTAAATTCTTGCAAATCTTCTAATTCTTTTTGTAAACTGGTTATTTTCCTATTTACAAAATCATTTATACTAGTGGTTAAACTATTATTCAACAAACCATATCTGTTGATTATGTTATATATTAATATTTTATCTTTGATAGAAGCTTCAACATTATCACTTAATAGCAAACTTTTTACTTTTACAGTAAGCCATTCTTTTTGAGCATCAGACCCATTTTTGCAAATAATTTCTAATATATCTAGGTCAAATATAATATTATATGATAGTAGTTGTAATTTCTCAAAATTCAAAAAATCTTTTTCTAAACATTTTTTGAAAATATAGTTGTATATTTTAATGTTTTTAAAATCGGATAGGATAGGATATATCATAAGAATAGGTTTTCCTTTAGCATTATGTGTCTCAATTTTTAATTCTGAATATACTTGCTTAAAATCATTTATTCTATCAATACAATTATTAACATCATCCATATATTTATCACAACTTTCACAATTAGGAAAAATTGTACAGTTTCTTGTCTTTGTCCCCCAATGGGGAGGATCTAATTCGTCAACATGGTCATAATATATGTCTTGGACGATGTTTCTTATCATTTCAGCTGGTGATATTATACTCTCTGCTACTTTTGACATAATGTATTTATATATGATTAACAAACAATACGGCTTAGATTATTTAGAATAAATTAATCAATTTTTATCTCTCTCTTATCTTACTGATAATCTGATCTATACAGCTTTTAGTAAATACATGCTCACAATCATCAAATCCATAATCATAGCATATATTATTATGCTCTAATGTATCTTTTTTGACTTTATCGATATCTCTATTTCGCGAGAAATCTAAAAAATATGTTTTATAAAGGCTAGAAAAGTTATCTTCAATGATATTTTTGTTTGCTTTTAACAAATTTTTAATATATGTATCTTCTATTATACATTCATTTATGTTTCTAAACATATTATTATGATCATTTACTGTATCTATTATATTACGAATATATGTATATTTTTTATTTTCTGGTATTTTGTGTAATTTCTCATTATCTAAAATCAATTTTATCAATTTATTTTTGCAACCTAAAAAATAATCAAGCATACCACGTTTATCATTGTTATAGAAGGCTATGAATAGTTTTTGATTGATATTGTTTGTGTTAATGAAATCTTTGCGTAAATCACTAATATTGTCATCCAATGTACCAATATCATTATTTCTGTTAGCCACTATATGATACACTAATATTTGTCCTAAATGTTTATTTTTATTGGTATATTGTAATAGTAATTTTCTTGTAGCTATCATTTATGTGTGGTATTGTATTGTATGGTAGTCTTATCATTAATGGTTCAATTTTTTGAAAAATAATATATATTAAGCATAAAAAAAATGTTTGTAAATAACAAGATATTCAGTTATTATTTTATTAACTTAATTATTTCATATATATAATACATAGTAAATCTGTGCATATAGTATGAATCCGGTGATCGTAATAAGTCATTTATATTTTCTAATAATGTTTTATTATTAGAAAATAATGTATTAAAATTAATATCAGAAAGTTCTAGAAAATGTAATATTATATGATAACATCCAAATTCAAAATATTTTTCAATTATTGTTTTATTACCTAATGTTACATGATTAAGATCAGCTCCATTATCAAGTAATAATTTAATAATTTTTTTTTCATGCATTTCGACATCTTCCAGAGTCATAGCATTTTCTTGTTCAGAACTCCATGTATTATAACTTTTTAAATCACCTGTTTGGTTTAAAAAATACATAAGTGGAGAAAGTCCATTCTCATCAACCATATTTACATCTGCAGATCTATCAATTAAATTAGCAATAATATCGTAAATGATGTCTATTTGCAGTAGATCAGTATGATATAAAATAGCAGATATTATAGGAATTTTCATTGTTCCTATTTCATATAATTTATTTATATCTTCATCGGGTAAGTTTTGTATATAATCTTTAATTTTATCAAAGTTTATAGGTAAATTAGCTAATTCTTTGATTATTGCAGATATTAATGAGATTATATTCGATGACACTTTTGACATTGTCTATAAATTGAGTAGGTATCATTAATTATTATTAGCTACAATTAAATATATATTTTTCAATTTTTTTGGTTATGTATATATTTTTAACAGAGCAATAATATTGCTTATTAAATATTATATAATATTATATGAAAAGATATAAGGATAACAATTATGAATTCTTATATGAAGATAAAATATATCTTATTAACAAAATAGATCCAAGATTGGAGTTAAAACGGGAAAAATTATTAGAAAATGTATTTTATCATTTTAATAAAATTGTGTTAAAATATATTCCGGAAAAATATATTGTTGGGAAAAAATCCGCCAAAGTTATTCTGGATCAAATGTTAAGTGTTTTTATTATGGATAATCTTGATTTTAGTGAAGATCCGGTTATACCGACAAACCCTATAAACTTTTCTAACTTGAAAGAAAATTTGAGAGTTAAACTATCAAAAGGAAAATATAAATCTGGTGAGTTTAACAAGATTATTGACAAGATTATTGATGAACTGGATCTTAAAAACAAATTTATTAATTCTATGAAATTGTTGATTATTTACTATAAAAATTTATCATATGACACTCAAAAAGTAATAAAAACAGAGAAAAATAAGATAATAACACTTTCATTTCAGAATAATCATATTGACATATATTACAAATTATATGATAAACTTGTTAAAAGGTTTATTAAATTACCAAGCAAAGTTGATATAATTTATGATATTGATTTATTAATATATTGCCTTATAAAAAGGAATATTATACTAATAATGTATAATTTACAACTGGCAGTACATCCTGATATTATGAATAAATTATACAAAAATTATAATATTAATTTTGAATTATTCGGTTCTGCCATAAATGTAAATTCTGATAAATATTGTAGCACATTTTATGATATTGAAAAATATTTTGGTAGTTATGGATCATTTTTTTAAATTTATCCCTATTAAGGGAAATTATTCTATGAATCCTCCATTTTCTGAAGAGATTATTAAATTATCATCAGAAAATATTGTAAAAAGTATTCTATCATCAAATGAGCATTTGAGTATTTTTGTATGGCTTCCTGTGTGGGATAGAAATGGGAAAAATATATTATCTAAAAAGTGTAAACTAAAGCCATATATAGGCGCAAATTATGGTGAATATGAAGGATTGAATATATTAGATAATTCTGGACTAGTAAAATACAAGGATATAATATGTTTGTCTGATATGAGCTATTTTGATTATAAATGGTTCAAAATAAAGAAAGTTGCACATACTTATTTAATAGTGTTACAAAAGGCCAAATTTAATAAAAAATTAATAGATTTGTCAATAAAATAGAATATATACTGTTTTTTCCGGCTATATAACCTATTTGTAACACTTATAAAAAAAATTGAAAATTCAATTATTATTTGAATTTTGTATAGATGCCAATATATTAACAACATTTATACTCAATGAACTACGCCCCTACTTGTAATTGTAATACATTTCTACAAAACACTCCTCTCCTTGCAGCCCTAGGTTATTTGAAAAATGACAAAGGAAATTTAGTACCATCCTCAAGCAATGGTTTTCATGAACCAAAAGTTTGGTTTAACCCATCATTTCAAAATGTTTATCCTGAAGGGGTAAAAGAAATTTATTTGCTAAACTATGGCAGAAATGATGAAAATGTATATAATAATATACCTGGAGCAAAAGAAACAATTGCTAGAGGAGTGTTTTTGTTAGAATTTACTGACGAGACTAATACTCTTCTTATGGGTTTGGATAAATCTTATCCAATAGATACAAAAAGACCTGAAAATGTTAAAGATTTGTTTAATAACTACTCGATAATTTCGGAGGAGAAAGAAAATGGGGAAGCATTAAGAGTATCTACCACTTCTCATAACAATATACAATACTTTATTTTTGGTAGTAAAAATGCTGTTTTTATTGTGGATTTACCATCTTTTGTAAATGGTAGCTTTTTATCAAAATATTTTGGTGATAGTGATAATAACAATAACACTTCATTCAAAATAGCCCAAGCTTTCCATAATGATTTAAAACTAAGAGATACTTTAATCAAAGTATGTTTAAAACATGTTGGTGGAATGATTTCTGGAGAAATCATTTTTCAAAATTCCCAACATATCACTAGTAAAACATTTTGTACTGATAACAATGGTGTAAAATTGTACTTGTTTACTGTAACATATGTTGATAATGATGGATTTCCATCATTTTACATGTTGGACAACAATGTGCCTCTTTGTGTAAATCGTAAATATTCACAATTTGAAACTTTTGATAGCTTTTTGGATTGGTGTAGAACTAAAGTTCTTTCTGTTGATCATACAAACAATGAAACCCTCACAAGTGAGGGAGACATTATTAAATTTGTTGATGATGACAATAGAATTATCTGTTCACTCAAATTGAAATCAATAGTTTATGAATTGTTAAGAAAAATAAGAGAATTAAAACCAAAAGAATATGCCCTTACTGATTTTCAGAAAGAAATTTTGAAAACATATTCCAATAAAATTAATATTAGAGGAGCTTCTCTAATAAATTTTATAAAAATATGTTTTGAAGTATTGTCTGATTCTAATAATATATATAAAGTAGTACATGATCAATTTAGATCTGATAATAGGTACAAATTTATACAATTTGTTGATACTCTTTTAGAAATTAATGCTTTTGATAATTTAGATTTTGAGGTTAAAAAAGTTAGGGGGGAATATATTACACCTTTTAGCTTCTTTTTCCATGGGAAAAAAGAAGTTAAAAAATTGGATAATTTTCCAAAAGTTGTGATAGTTACTGGAGGTTCTTGCTCTGGCAAATCTAGTTTTTCTGGATATCTTAGAAAACAACTTGAGGGACAATTTAATCTTTTAGTTTTGGACTCAGATATAGACTCTGGAAACAGCAAATACATCCAAAAAGAGCTAATAAAAGGTAATTACAATATTGTTATTATTTCTGCATGTACAGTTGGCGCAGCTAAAAAATTTCTTCCTGAAGATATTCAATTAGATATAACCCATGTTGTGATGGCTCCATTAGGATACAATACATATGTTAAAAGATTTTTTGGTAGAAATCATAAAATAGCAGGAGGATTCAAAGAAGCAAGAGAGATTTATAATAATCAAAGAAAAACACTAACATTGTTATCTCCATTCCCTTCTGCATTCTATAGTTATGAAGAAGAATCTTTTCAACATTTAGCAGAAAGAATATTTCCTGACTATATATTTGACAAATATGTCCCTACTGAACAAAATTTTTTAAATATATTAGATGAAATTCAAAGAATATATTATCATTTGGACGAAAAATCATATAATGATATATATAACCTTTTTGAACTCCCATTTAATAATTTTACTGATGAATTACATATAACCTTATTAAATTTGGGAAAAGAAAGAAAATCTAGAATTCCAGAGGGAATAAATATACTTTCCTCTAACACAAAAATTGAAGTTATTGGACTTGCGACATTTGACAAAGATGATCAACATTTTGTTGTTATTTTGGTTTCTGTAAATGGTAAAACAATCAGAAAAAGTGATGGTGGTATATACCATATTACAATTTCAACAACTAATGTTCCTTCTTGGAAAATTGGTAGCATGTTGAAAAATGGTGATAACATCACTGTTAAAGATTGCGAACCATTTATTATTAATGGATCAATTGGTGTTGAACGTGCTGCTAAAGCTAAAAATACCAACAATAATAATAACAGAAACAATAATAATAACAAAAATAATAGTAATGAAATTACATGTTATTGTTGTGGGAAAACACACGTAACATTTTCTAAAAAAATGAGAAGATTATTTACAAGATCACCTACTAAAACAATTTGTACAAATTGTAATGGTGTATGTAAATCTTCTTGCAATACAAACATTTAACTCTACTTTTTTAATTTTGACTTTTTAATTTTGACTTTTTAATTTATTTATCAATTAGACTGATTGTATTGCTTATAACTTTATCTACTTGATTTTCTGTGTAATTTCCATTTATCCAATCATTTATAGTTAAATTTGAGTTGGATAATACTTTATCTCTCATGGTAACTATATCATTTGAATAATTTCGTATTAGATTTTTAAAAGATATATTTTGTGATCGTATACTTTTTATCATTTTTTTAACTAATTTTTGTCTATCAACATCAGCATATGTGATTCTATAATCAACATACCACACAGACCAAAGTGCACAAAATCCATCAGGATCGCCAATTTTGCTTCTATTGATATCATTTGATGAGAATTGTTGAAATCCTGCTTTAGGTAAAAAATCGGATGGTTTTACATATTTTACACTATTTAATATATTTGAGAATAATTTTTCTAATTTGTTATCTAATAATTTTGGTAGATAATCAAAATTGTATGGAGTGTTATCGCCAACTGGTTCAAATCTTTCAATTTCATTAATTTTTTTATCATAAACTATATAATTAGAATGATTTCCTATTTTCAATTCAATACCAAGAGGAATAATAACAAATCTGCATCCATCACTACAGCATTTTGCGAATCTTTCATTAAAATTGCTAGGGAGTATAAGTTTTTTATCAATCCATACTATTTCAAAGTTTAAAAATTCGCATTTTTTTTTTGTAAATATTCCATATTTTTTATAGTAATTACATAATTCATCATTTATTGCATAATTTTTAATATATGTTTTACATATATCTTTATGCTTATTTGTAAGATATATAATACCAATTGATATTTCAAGAGGAGTGCCAGAAAATGTGCAAAATTCTACATTACTTCCATTACTAACAACAACACATGATCTATATTTTTTAGCGGGATAAGATTCATTACTACATGTTGTTCCTGATTTATAAAGATTATAAATTTTTTTTCTTATAAATTCTTTACATTTACTATCAGAATATTTACTTATAGATTTACTACATTCTTTTTCCCATTCTTCATTCCATATTTGGTCATTGTTTTTAAGTATATATATATAACTATTAACTACAATATCAATATATTTATCAATATATTCTTTTTGAACATAATCTATAGGCCTTGTGCCATTATTATTTTTGATAAAAATATTTAATTTTTTTTTGCTTAATATGTTACTCAAAGATTCCCAATATTTATTTTTTGTTAGTATATGTAATGGTGTATTTCCATTTACATCCTGATGATTAAGATTGCTAATTTTTGCTAAAATTTTAATAATATATATATATTTGCTAGTAGCAGCTATATGTATTGCTAATTCACCATTATTATTAAAAATATTAGCATCAGAACCGGCATTTAATAATATATTGATTAGTTTTTTATTATTATATTTTACTACATAATGAATAACAGTATTTCCCATATAATCTTGTATATTTAGAGCAACATTATTATCAATTAATAGTTTAATAATATCAAATTGAGTATTAATTACAGCATAATGTAATGCTGATAATGAATACCCATAATTTTGACAATTAATATTAATACCATTATTAACTAATAATTTGGATATATTAAATAATTTGTACATACATGCAAGATGTAAAGCATTATCTCCATTTGAAGTTACTGTATTTACATTAATATTATTATCTATCAACAATTTGCATATATTATAATTTTTAAGATGAATAGCATAATGTAAACAATTTAGTCCTTTATTATCTACAGTATTAATTTTACTATTATAATTTAATAATTTTTTAATAGCATAAATATTTGTATATTGTACAGCATAGAATAATGGTATTTGTCCATAATTATCAAGTATATTTGTAATAGGTATATTAATATTTCTTGCATTATGGTTTAGGAGTATATCAATAATATTATTGTATCTAAATTTTATGCAATAGTATAATATTGATCTTCCTTCAATATCAGTAATGTCAATCATTGCCCCCATATTTAGTAATTTCTTTACTATATCTTCTTTATTTTGCACAATAGCATAATTAAGTATATAATTATTACTGGTATCTCTGATATTAACATCAATATTTTTATGTTTTTGCAATAAATGTTTTATTTTATCCCATTTATTCTCTTTTATATATTTAAATATTACGATATTATGGCTCATTATAATATAATTAGCCATAATATTATTATGTACACAATATATCAGAAATTAGATTTATAAAGTAGCTATGTATACTTGATAATATTTCCAACCTATCTTTATGATGATTTCTTATTTTACTGCAAGCTTCTGTATAAGATAGCCAATCTATTCCACCGATTTCAGAAGATTGTTGTTTATTATTTGGATCAATAATAGGTTCTTTATTGATATCTGATTTAGCAAGAGCTAAATAATATATATGTTTATATTTAACTCCATTAGATCCGACAAGATTTTCTGTAATGGGATTTATATTATTTAGTATAAATATATCATCAGAATTATAACAAGTTTCTTCTTGAAATTCTCTAATAGCACATTCTATATCTGATTCATTATAATTTCTTCTTCCTTTAGGAAATCCCCACTCAGTATGGGAATACATAGGTGTCGCATTATTTATAAAAAAATTAATATTTGTGGTATTCATACTTTTAAGTTTATTAAATTTATTTTTAGACTTTTCGAAATCTTTATCATATTTAATATTTTGTTCAGACCATAAATCTTTCCATAATTCATCAAAATTATTATTTTTTATTTTATCAATTTCTTCTGCCATCATTTGACAAAATAAATATCTAATATTGTCAATATTGTCAAGATTATATTTTCCCCTCATAAACTCTGAATAACCAAGACTATGTTTTCTCTTAATCATTAAAAATTTAATATTATTGACATAAGAGCAAAATATACGTAAATTATCTGTATTTTTTGCAGAAAATCGTATACTATCACCATATACAGTATTTTTTGCACTATTTTCGATGTAATTAATTAGATTATATATCAGATCATTATTATTGGGAACTTTTATTAATATAATTCCATAACTTGTTATAGGTTTATAACATCCTTTATGAAGATGTCCTCGATCACCACAATTACAACAATATAATTTATTTTTACTTGCCATTCTTCTAAATTAAAATTCTAGATATTCCTTTATGTCTACAATATTATCATTTTCATCTTTATTTGTATCATCATAGTATTTTTTAATCTGTTTATCAGATGCAATATCATGTATCTTTCCTATAACTACTATCTTTCTATCCATATTACTAAATAATACTGATTCAATATATAGAACTATAAAAGATCCTGGATTTAATATTTGTGATGTATTTTTTGTTTTATATCTTAGAACATTATTGTTATCTGTAAAAAAAATATCAGAATTATATCTAGAACTTGGACTATATGCTAATATAGGACCATCTTCTAATTTTACTAGTTTTTTATTAACACTAGTAACTTTACATATAATAAAAGTTGATTTAAGAGGTCTACATAACCTCAATGTAAAACCTATTTTAAATTTAGCAAATCCATGTAAATTTTCTCCTGATATTATTCCACTATCATGATCTGTTATACTATATATTTTTTCTATATATCCATAGTCTAAATAACATTTACCTTCTAATTTTTTTATTAAATTATGTTTTAGATGTATATATATCTCATTTTCCATCTGATCAGGTCTTAAGCCTATTTCAGAATATAGTTTTGTATTAATATATGGAGTAGTAATTTCCATCTATATATATATAATATATTAGTATGTATATTTTTATATACTGCTATTGTTTTAATTTCAATTTTATTTTATAATTATAACATAATTATTACCTATTTTTTTTGCTCCTATATCATTTTCTATAAATTTCTTAAATTCATCTAATCTATTAGTATATTTTATTGTTAATGTATATTCTTTTTTATTCTTATTATATAACACTTTTATATCAATATTGAATCGTATTGTGTTTTTAATTTTATTTTTAATATATTCAACTCTATCTTCGAGATTATATGGAAATTTATACTTATTATGATTTCCAGGAATTATTACATATGTTCTTTTATCTTTACCTGTTGAATATTTTTCTAATTCAAGTAATCTATCCTTAATCATATTACAAAGCGCATTTCTTTTTTCATCTTTTACAGGAATTTTTAAATATTTTGCTACTTTTATTAAATATATTTTTTCTTTTGAATTTGCACAAACTGCTCCTTTTATTGATGGTATTCCTGCAGCTCTCTTTCTGCCAGCATCTTTACTTCTCTTTTCTCTTAATTTAAATACATCTTCTAATTCATCCAATGGCTTATTTTTTCTAACAGATTCTTTATCTATTATACCAACATAATTATTTTCCTTTCGAGAATTGTAATAATCTATGACAGATTCAAAATCATAAATATCATTCTCAGTTGATTTTGAAGATGTCATTTCAGATTCTTTAAAATTTTTAAATTTAGTTGTATTTTTTATATAATTAACAAGTGTTGATTTATTTGTTATTTTTTTATCCCATTTAGCTCTATAATGCATAGGCACATTTTCATCCTGATGAAATGGTTGAAATATATAATACCTATTTACATATATTAAATATCCCGGTCTATTATATTTATCATAAATAGTATCTACAAAATTATTAAAATCATTTTCTGTAGTTGGAATTAGTTCATCTAATGCTTTAAATATAAAAAATTCATCAAACATATCTTTCTTATCTTCCTCATATATACTCCAAATATGTTCTACTATATCTTTTAATATATATACATACTTGAATAAATACATCTTTTTAATTTCCCTTTTAATACTTTCTATTTCTATTCTTGCTAAATTACTACTAAATGTTGTCATATCTATGTCTGTCTTAACTATTTTAGTAGTAGTAATACTTTTATCATGACATTTATATTCACATTTAGTATAGTCGCATATTTGGGGACATTGTTTTTTATCTATTGAATTATTTGTTGGTTCAACACAATCTTTATACTGTTTAATTTCTTCTGGAAATATATTCCCATTTTTATTTAACATACAATCAATCGCATTTTCTTTTAATATCCTTTCTACCTTTTTAACTAGAATATATTTTCTTTCCGCCTTACGATAAAGATCTTCTTCAGTTGATAATCCTTTATCTAAGCTTATAACATATTTATATATATTGACAGTTGGATATACATTATCTTTTGACATTAAACTATAATGAGAACAATGTCTAATTCCTCTTCCTATAACTTGATCTATTCGGCCTAAATTATAATATGCATCTAATATATGCACTTCTGATACATTTTCCAGATGTATACCTTCTGTCATAACTTGGGATCCCATAACTATTTTAATGAATTTACCCTCCTTATTTTTTGTACTATTAAAAACATTTTTTATTATTTTTATCTTGTCTTCTTGGATAACTTCTTCAACTTCATCTGATATACTACCTGTTACAGATATATATGTTGCTGGATGAAATTGATGGTCATCTGTCTTACTTTTATCGTGACCTAAAAATGTATTTCCGCAATAATAGCAAACAGTATTATCAATAATTCTATATTTTTTTGGATCTTCATCATATTCTAAATATCCATTTGCTTTTAATACTTCTGTAAATAATTCTATACCAGTTTTTACTAAATTACAATATACAAATGCAGTACGAGGACCCTTTTTATTTATTATAAGATCTTTTATTTCCATAAAAGCTTTATAAAATTTTGTAGAGAAATGTTCTAGATATTTTATATTAAACATGTCACCACTAATACTTCTTAAATCATCAGATGGTGTTATTATTTTATTATTATCTCCTGCTTTTATAAATTTTGATATTTTATCATTAATGGAATCCATATATGTAATTATTTGAGCCTTTACATCATCTAACCCAGCATTCCCATAATATCCTTTTAATAACTTTTTATTTTCATCTAATCCAGGGAATACAAAATTAGAGACAGATCCCATTTTTCTATCTAATGTATCATCTGCGATAGATAATGCTTTATTATATGTTTCCTCTTGAAATTTTAACATTTTACATTTAATAACTTTTGTAAATAATAATCCATCTGGTATAACTCCCATATCAATTCTTTTTGCAAATGTTAATGGATCAGCTCCTCTGAGGTATGATATATAACCAGATGTCATTTTCCGAAGATATTCTCTTCCACCTGCCCTAAAATCCATTTTATAATTAATTTCAGAATTAAATATCTTTTCTCTTCTAATAGGATCATTATATGGTCTTACAAAATTTATTAATTCTATTATATCATCTGCACGATTTTTCATTGGAGTTGCAGTTAAAAGTACTATAGTCAAATTTTTAGAATTCTTTTTTAATTTTAATAATGCTTCTCCATATGAATTATCAGTTAAATTATGTGCCTCATCAACTATTATTAAACTATTATCTAAATTTGTCATTCTATCAATACCCACATCTCTTTCATACTCACCTCTGTCTGTTTTTCTATATATCTTTTTTATTTTATTATCTTTAGTTTTAACTACTTCTCGTATCTTTTCTCCTAATATTTTTTTGTAAAAACTTTTATAACTCATAAATTTATAATATTGGGATGCATCATATAATGCATTTTTTTTAATAATTTTATTATTTTCCTTTCCAGTATATCGAGTATCATCTTGCTTTTTAATATATGTATCTCCTGTACAAAATATTAAATTATCTTTCCATTGTTCTTTTATTAATGGCCCAGAAACTAATATATGTATCTTTGTATTGTATTTTTTAACAAGATTTTTAAATCTTTCTGCAATAGCTACTGCCGCACAAGTTTTACCAACACCAGTCCCATGAAAAATAAGTAACCCTTTATATGGTGTATCAGGATTAATAAAATTACTTAACATTGCTTGTTGTGGTAATAATTTAAATTCCCCTTTATTATTACATATTTTATCTCTAAAATTTTTCACATCTTCATATCCATTAAAATCAGGTCTATCCGGGAGCCTATGATAATAAAATTCCCTTTTTTTGAAAATCTTGCTCTGAAATAAAGGATCCTCAGGAGATGGATACTCATATTCTGTATTTATCTCTTTTTTATAATCAGAGTTCATTATATATTATACCAAGAGTATATTTTTTATTGTGTTTATCTTATTGATATAATTATATTGTATGTATATATACATATTAATATATGAGCAATAAATATACACATAATGATAAAAAACGATTAGCTGATAAAATTTCTACTATCAAGAAAAAAGAATACTTATTCAGAATATTAAATATTATTAAAGATGAGACAAACAGCATTACATCAAATAATAATGGGTTATTCATGTATTTTCATAACCTATCAGATATAACTTACGATAAAATATCTGATATAATAGAAGAATATGATTCTGAGTATGATTGTTTAGATAAAGAATATAAAATATTTGTTACAAAGGCTTCATACAAACCATATTCAACTGATGATCTTCCATCACAAACCACTATGAGTCCTAAATTAAAATATAGTAATAAAGAAAGAAATTTACTAAAAAGGAAACATTATGATAGTAGAATAAGTAGTGACACTTCTGATATATATTATGAAAATTTTGATGTAATAGATTCTACAAAATCATCTAATTCTAATCCTAATTCTAATAGTGATAATGCATAATAAAATTAATAACTAATTTGTTATACAACAACCGAACATAATTTATTATGGTCTATATCAATAGTAATCATCCATATAGACTGTATATCTCGCCTAATCGCTTCTAAACATATTTCTTCTGTTTGTTCTCTTACATATTGAAACGCACGTCCATCTTGTCTGACAGCTTCTAAGCACATCTCTTCTGTCTGTTCTTCTACATATTGAAGTGCATATCCATCTTGTCTAACAGATTCTAAACAGATCTCTTCTGTTTGTTCTTTTACATATTTAAGTGCTAATCCATTACGTCTAACAGCTTCTAAACAGATTTCTTCTGTCTGTTCTTTTACATATTTAAGATCCCATCTATTTAGTCTAACAGCTTCTAAACATCTATTTTTCATATGATTATAAAAATCATCTTCTGGATATTTTTCCCCTATTTTGTCCATATATGCCTTATACAGTTCTTCAACCATAGAAACTGTTATAATATCTGATAATGTATGATCACATGCATATTTATTTTTTTCATGTAATTTATCAATATCCATAGAATTAATATATGATACTAATTTTGAATAATCTGGTTTGTTTCTGGTATATTCAATAACAAATAATAATGTATAATCTGGTTCGACATATATCTTGCTCATAAATTGTGTATAATGATGTGTTATATGAATAAATATTATACAATAACAATATCAATTTTTTATTATAAATTAATGTGGTTAATTTATAGAAGTATATAATTTATTTGGATCTATATCAATATTAACTATCCATATAGACTGTATATTTCTTCTAACAGCTTCTAAGCAGATCTCTTCTGTTTGTTCTTTTACATATTTAAGTGCTAGTCCATTTTGTCTGACAGCTTCTAAACAAATCTCTTCTGTTTGGTTTTTTACATAGTCAAGTGCATATCCATTTTTTCTAACAGCTTCTAAGCAGATCTCTTCTGTTTGATTTTTTACAAATTGCAGCGCATTTCCATTTTGTCTGACAGCTTCTAAACAAATCTCTTCTGTTTGATTTTTTACATAGTCAAGTGCATATCCATTTTTTCTAACAGCTTCTAAACAGATCTCTTCTGTTTGATTTTTTACATAGTCAAGTGTATATCCATTTTGTCTAACAGCTTCTAAACAGATCTCTGTTGTTTGCTCTTTTACAAATTGCAGCGCATTTCCATCTTTTCCAACAGCTTCTAAACAAATCTCTTCTGTCTGTTCTTTTACATATAGAAGTGCACCTCCATATTGTCTGACAGCTTCTAAACAAATCCCTTCTGTCTGTTCTTTTACATATGGAAGTGCTAATCCATTTTGTTTAACAGCTTCTAAACATATTTCTTCTGTCTGTTCTTTTATATATTCAAGTACTAATCCATTTTGTTTAACAGCTTTTAAGCAAATCTCTTCTGTCTGATCTTTTACATATTTTAATGTATCTCCATATTTCCTAACAGCTTCTAAGCAAATTTTTTCTGTTTGATTTTTAACATATTTAAGCGCTAATCCATTTTGTCTAACAGCTTCTAAACAGATCTCTTCTGTCTGATCTTTTACATATTTAAGTGCATATCCATATTGTATGACAGCTTCTAAACATATCTCTTCTGTTTGATTTTTAACATATTCAAGTACTCTTCCATTTTGTCTAACAGCTTCCAAACAAATCTCTTCCGTTTGTTCTTTTACATATTTAAGAAACCATCCATTTCGTCTAACAGCTTCCAAACATATATTTTTCATATAATTATAAAAATCATCTTCTGGATACTTTTCCCCTATTTTGTCCAGATATGCTTTATACAGTTCTTCAACCATAGACAATTTTATGATATATGATAATGTATGATCACATGCATATTTATTTTTTTCATGTAATTTATCAATATCCATAGAATTAATATATGATACTAATTTTGAATAATCTGGTTTGTTTCTGGTATATTCAATAACAAATAATAATGTATAATCTGGTTCGACATATATCTTGCTCATAAATTGTGTATAATGATGTGTTATATGAATAAATATTATACAATAACAATATCAATTTTTTATTATAAATTAATGTGGTTAATTTATAGAAGTATATAATTTATTTGGATCTATATCAATATTAACTATCCATATAGACTGTATATCCCGCCTAATCGCTTCTAAACATATTTCTTCTGTTTGTTCTTTTACATATGAAAGTACATATCCATTTCGTCTAACAGCTTCTAAACATATCTCTTCTGTTTGATTTTTTACATAGTTAAGTGTATATCCATATTTTCTAACAGCTTCTAAACATATCTCTGTTGTTTGCTCTTCTACAAATTGCAGCGCATTTCCATTTTTCCTGACAGCTTCTAAACAAATCTCTTCTGTTTGATTTTTTACATAGTCAAGTGCTAATCCATATTTTTTAACAGCTTCTAAACAAATCTCTTCTGTCTGATTTATTACATATTGAAGTGCACATCCATCTTTTCTGACAGCTTCTAAGCAAATCTTTTCTGTCTGATCTTTTACATATTTTAATGTATCTCCATGTTTCCTAACAGCTTCTAAACATATCTCTTCTGTCTGATCTTTTACAAATTTAAGTGCATATCTATATTGTCTGACAGCTTCTAAGCAAATCTCTTCTGTTTGTTCTTTTACATATTTAAGCGCTAATCCTTTTTGTCTAATAGCTTCTAAGCATATCTCTTCTGTTTGATTTTTAACATATTCAAGTACATATCCATTTTGTCTAATAGCTTCTAAGCATATCTCTTCTGTTTGATTTTTAACATATTCAAGTACTAATCCATTTTGTCTTACAGCTTCCAAACATATTTCTTCTGTCTGTTCTTTTACATATTTAAGAGCCCGTCCATTTTGTCTAACAGCTTCCAAACATATATTTTTCATATAATTATAAAAATCATCTTCTGGATACTTTTCCCCTATTTTGTCCAGATATGCCTTATACAGTTCTTCAACCATAGACAATTTTATGATATATGATAATGTATGATCATATGCATATATATTTTTTTCATGTAATTTATCAATATCCATAGAATTAATATATGATACTAATTTTGAATAATCTGGTTTGTTTTTAATATATTCAATAACAAATAATAATGTATAATCTGGTTCGACATATACCTTGCTCATAATTGTGTATAATGATGTTATACATATATACATATCCATACAGCAAAATCATCAATTTTTTATTATAAATTAATGTGGTTAATTTATAGAAGTATATAACTTCTTTGGATCTATATCAATAGTAATCATCCATATAGGCTGTATATCCCGCCTAATCGCTTCTAAACATATTTCTTCTGTTTGTTCTTTTACATATGAAAGTACATATCCATCTTGTCTAACAGCTTCTAAACATATCTCTTCTGTTTGATTTTTTACAAATTGCAGCGCATTTCCATTTTTCCTGACAGCTTCTAAACAAATCTCTTCCGTTTGATTTTTTACAAATTGCAGCGCATTTCCATCTTTCCTGACAGCTTCTAAACAAATCTCTTCTGTTTGATTTTTTACATAGTCAAGTGCATATCCATTTTTTCTAACAGCTTCTAAGCAAATCTCTTCTGTTTGTTCTTTTACATATTTAAGCGCTAATCCATTTTGTCTAATAGCTTCTAAACAGATCTCTGTTGTTTGCTCTTTTATATATTGAAGTGCATATCCATATTGTCTGACAGCTTCCAAACATATTTCTTCTGTCTGCTCTTTTATATATTTAAGTGCATATCCATTTTGTCTTACAGCTTTCAAACATATTTCTTCTGTCTGTTCTTTTACATATTTAAGAACCCGTCCATTTTGTCTAACAGTTCCCAAACATTTATTTTTCATATAATTATAAAAATCATCTTCTGGATACTTTTCCCCAATTTTGTCCAGATATGCTTTATACAGTTCTTCAACCATAGACAATTTTATGATATCTGATAATGTATGATCACATGCATATTTATTTTTTTCATGTAATTTACCAATATCCATAGAATTAATATATGATACTAATTTTGAATAATCTGGTTTGTTTCTGGTATATTCAATAACAAATAATAATGTATAATCTGGTTCGACATATACCTTGCTCATAATTGTGTATAATGATGTTATACATCCATACATCCATACAGCAAAATCATCAATTTTTTTGCAAAAAAATTGACAGAGAAACATTATAAAATGTTATTACTTATATTTTTGTATATACTATGAGCAATAAGAGAGTCTCATTATTTCACCTTATAGAATATGTTGATCAGATTGTTAAAAGTGAAAATGACAATAATATATTAGTTGGTGAAAATGATACAGAAGATGCAGTATCATACAATATACTTACCAAATCAAACATAAAGTTTATTGATGATGTTGAATATGATAATCTAAATTTTGGTGAAAAATCAAATATATTTGGTTATCAGGAAAATTGTAAAGATATATTTGATCCATTCATAAGTAATATATACCGACATGGTACCATTAAAAGATACAAGGATAATAATATATCCCTTCTATACTCTATTTTTATGTGTCTTGATAAAAAATTTTGTACTAAAAGTAAAAGTACCCAAGTAAAATGGTTAGATGCAGCAATTAACAAGATTGTTGATGATATTAAAAAAGAAGATTTAGAGAAAAACTATAATGATGCAGATATAATAAAAGAATTAACAACTTTCTCAAACAACAAAATAGTTTTAAGATTTTTATCTGATTATTTCAATATAAATATATTTTTAATAAATGTTATAGAAGATAAGATGTTTGCTATTTATGGGGAAGAGCAGTTTAATATTTTCAAAAATTCAATATTTTTATCATTTTACGACGAACAATTTGAATTTCTGTCATATGATGACAAAAAAATATGGGAATATAATGACCCTCCATTTAAAAAAATAATTAAGGTATCAAAGAAAAAGATAAGTATTATGGATATCGGAGAAACTAAAGAATTTGAGCTAGGAACTGAAGATATATCAAAATATATAAAATTAGATAAAGATATACCAGAAGATAGTGCCATAAATATGGTAAACACTATCGAAATTGAGGAAAGTGATTGCCAAGATAATTATATAGATGATATTGATACATATGATAATTATGTTGATCCAAATGTATTCAAACCAAGTGAAAAACAAGATGCAACTCCTACTAGAATAATAGCTAATAATAAAATGAAATTAGGAGAATTGCAAAACATTGCAAAGGAATACAACATATCCATCTTTTCTGGAAAAACTCTAGCTGGGAAACCTAAAAAGAAAACAAAAGCAATGCTAATAAAAGATATCAATAACTTATAATTTATTTATTACCTGCGAATATATTTCATAAATAAAGTATAAACAAATGCTATAATATGGCAAACTTTAACATTAATGATGATAAATTTACAGTTAATAATCCTGAAGATGCAAACAAACCAGGATTTATTTATGATATAGGAAGTGGTGATTTATCTATTGATAATTTACCAGATATTAACATACTTGCTGATCAAGTAATAAATATATTAGAATATGCTACAACAGATGAGATGAAGTATTTAAGAGAATCTGATAATGACAATTATAAGATTCATATGGAGAAACAATTTCCAAAATTTTCAGATAAATTTTACGCTATGTTTCAAAAAATAATTAGCGGTGAAGATATTGGCCCTTTATTTTTTATGTTAGATAAATTACAAAGGGTTAAAGCTGGTAAATTATCCATAGAAGATGCTGAAAAAGATGTTGGAATGTCATTGTACAATTCATTTGTAAAAGATACAATCGAAAATAAATAGATTAATTTATTGGTAAGTTTTTCAAAACATTAATAATAAAATTATTATTATTAATATTAGGATTTCTCTGTATAAGGTCAACACAATTATAATTAACTTCCTTACCATCATATCTATTTATATTTTGTGTTAGATCAACACCTTTATCAATAATATATTTTATCATTTCTGGAGTTGAGTATCTACATATGGCATGAATAGGTCTCCACCTGTCATTTATTTCGCATTCAAGATTTACACCTTTATCAATAATATATCTTATCATTTCTGGTGTCGAGTATCTACATATATAATGAATAGGTCTCCATCCTTTATTATTCACACATTCAAGATCAACTCCTTTATCAATAATATATTTTATCATTTCTGGAGTTGAGTATTGACATATAAAATGAATAGGTCTCCATCCATTATCATCTGTACATTCCAAGTCAACATCTTTATCAATAATATATCTTATCATTTCTGGTGTTGAGTATCTACATATAAAATGAATAGGTCTTTGTCCGTCATCAGTTACACATTCTAAATCAACTCCTTTATCAATAATATATTTTATCATTTCTGGAGTTGAACATCTACATATAAAATGAATAGGTCTCCATCCTTCATCAGTTACACATTCAAGATTTACACCTTTATCAATAATATATCTTATCATTTCTGGAGTTGAGTATCTACATATAAAATGAATAGGTCTCCATCCTTTATCAGTTACACATTCAAGATCAACTCC
>Ga0209475_10001719_pt1 | contig 25622 bp, 22 predicted proteins | sample tdDd471_FD_187128 | JGI IMG/M metagenome (GOLD analysis project Ga0209475, IMG submission 187128) | Marine sediment microbial communities from the Atlantic coast under amendment with organic carbon and nitrate - tdDd47.1 (SPAdes)... | ecosystem: Environmental > Aquatic > Marine > Coastal >... | reverse complement strand
TACTAGCTACTAGCTACTAACAAATATCATAAAATATTGTCGCATCTACCGAGCAACCAATTTGCCATCGCTTCACGAAATTCAGGCTTTTGTGCTTCCTGCGGTGAAATCGGAGAATGTGTATCAAAACTGATCCGGCTGCGGGTAAATACTGATGCGGCGACCGTTCCTGGCGCGCCAATACCATTAATTCTGACGGGTAAAATATGACAATTACTGAGTTGGCTGAGTTTAATAATGCCTGGTTTAATCCGCTCTCTCGGCAGATCATGGCGATGGATGCCACCTTGTGGAAATAGCGATACCAGCTCGCCTGCCTGGATAGCCCGGAGCGCACTACGAAAAGGCTTTTCGACGCGACCTCCACGGTCAACAGGAATACAGCCGGCTGCTTTAAACATCCAGTTTAATACGGGTTTCTCATATTCTTCTTTTGCAATCATAAAGCGAATGGGACGGGTGGTAGCCGTTATCAACAGAAACGGATCTATCCCGGAAATATGATTTGGCGCCAACAGCACATGGGGCTCGTCAGGAATATCAATTTTCTGCTGGCCTTGACGGTGAAAGCGGCGACAATACACGCGAATTAAACCGTCCAGGATATTGGTCGCCCAGTGTCCCCAATCAGCCTGATTATTGCGTTTGCCGAGAATCAGCAGGTACACAATAAATCCGCCCAAAATGATAGTTATATACATGAAAATTTATTCTCTTAACTGCTTTAGATTGTTGTTGATTTCATCATTTTTGATGGATTCATTATATTTGATGTTTTCATTATAATTGATGTTTTCCACCAGTCTGATTTTCAATCCAGATCAGACTCGCCATTCGTCCCGTTTCGCCATCTCGGCGAAAAGAATAAAATTGCTCACTATCGTCAAAACTACACCAGTGTCCACCGAAGCATTCAATTTCTGCTTGAGCCAATATATGCTGAGCTAAACCAATAAAATCGAATTGAAATCGTTGCCGTTCATTCGCCTTAAAAAATTTTTGATACTCTCTATTTTGCGCAGCGAAAGTTGCGTGTACTTCTTTTCCGACCTCGAAATGCTTTTGTGATATCGCCGGCCCTATCCAGCCAATTAAATCTGATGCGCGGCCAGGATATCGTGCAACAGTATTCTGAATAACACCACCCGCTAAACCGCGCCAGCCGGCATGACAGGCCGCAACCCAACTCCCCTGCCTATTGGTCAGTAAAATAGGTAAGCAATCAGCTGTCATCACCACTAGCGGCTGATTACTCGCCTCAGTGAAACTCGCATCTGCAACTGGAATTGTCGCTAAATTTTGATACGCGATACATTGGTTACCATGAACTTGATTCAGCCAGAATGGGGAATTTTGAATGCCAATTAGCGCTTTTAATCGGGCCCGATTGACAGCAACCCGCTCCGATAAATCACCCACGTGATCGCCGAGGTTAAATGACGCAAACGGTTTGTCGCTAACCCCGCCAACGCGCGTAGTAAAAACCGCACGAACAGGCTTTGCTGCGGGCCAATCGACGTCTAAAAACGAAGGGGTGCGATTATGAGTCAAACCAGTTTACTCAGTTTGCAAGAGAAGCATCGTGACGCCGAATAGCAGCCATCAACTGGATTAAATCTTCTGGAATATCGCATTCCCATTGCATCCACTCGCCGCTTTCAGGATGGGTCAATCCTAATAGCCTTGCGTGCAGCGCCTGCCTCTGAAAGTTTGTCATTACCTGGGTAAATTCTTCACTCATTCCTTTCGGTTTGAGGTTTCTGACACAGTACATGGGGTCACCCACTAACGGGTGTTTGAGATGAGAAAAGTGAACGCGGATTTGATGAGTTCGACCGGTTTCCAGTTTTACTTGTACCAAAGTAAAATCATAAAACTTTTCAGCAATACGAAAATGAGTTATCGCTTCTTTGCCTTGTGGTACAACCGCCATCTTTTTGCGACTCACCGGATGCCTGCCAATTGGCAAATCGATCGTGTCTCCAGCGACAATTTCACCATGAACCAATGCCAGATATTCCCTTTCAAAAGCCCGCTCTTGTAACTGCGCCACCAGCTTGTTATGCGCTTCGGCCGTCTTGGCGACCACTAATAACCCCGTTGTATCACGGTCTAGCCGGTGAACAATTCCGGCTCGCGGAAGTTTTCGCAACTCAGGAAACTGGAAGAGTAACCCATTGACCAGTGTATCGGTATAATGGCCAGGCGCAGGATGAACGACCAGGCCAGTGGGTTTATTAATGATGATAATTGCGTCGTCCTGATAATGGATATTAAGTGGTATATCCGTCGCCTGCCATTCTCCCTGATCAGCTAAAGTTGTTTCGACTTCAAGAATCTCTCCGCCGAGAATTTTGTGTTTTGGTTTGGTGATGACTTGCTCATCTACCTTAACCTGTTCATTTTTAATCCAGGATTGCAGCCGTGAGCGGGACAAATCAGGAAAATACGCGGCGAGAACCAGATCGAGACGCTGACCTGCGTGAATATTATCAACTTCGATTGATTGTTGTTGCTCTTCGAGTGAACTTTTTGTCACTATATCAGCCTTATTAGATGAGTTAATCTGGCGATTGCTAACCCTGTGGGGTAAAATATCGCGTTTATTTAAGCTAAACCTTAAAAGTTAGCATCATTACGAGTAGTTGCTTAAACCAATCATAGATAAGTTTTAAGCATTAAGTCATTCATTTTAACGGCTTTGAGAATCAATGAGAATAGTCAAAATTTTAACCCCGCTTTTGATGATTGCTGTAATATCGGCCTGTCAAAGTAATAAAGCAACCACGACAGAAGCGCAGCGAATCAATAACGCCTTTAAACTTTACGAGCGTGCCCAGAATTCGATGTTATCAGGCAACTACCGAACGGCGGTACAATTTCTCGAGCGGTTGGACAGTTTATACCCGTTTGGCGCGTATTCTCATCAGGCGCAACTAGACCTGGTTTATTCTTACTACCGATTAAGCGATTTTGCGTCGGGAATTGCCGCCGCGGATCGCTTTATTCGCCAAAATCCGCGTCACAAAGACCTGGAATACGCCTATTACATGAAAGGATTGATCAACTTCTCGACTGAAACCGGCTTTGGTAAAGACTTGTTTTCCGCACCGATTTCAGAGCGTGACGCAACGACCGCAAGACAGGCATTTGACGATTTCGCCGAACTAATCCGGCTTTTCCCCAATAGCAAATACGCGAAAGATGCCCAACAAAGAATGATCTACCTGCGAAACCGCTTGGCAGAATATGAACTGCATGTCGCCAACTATTATATGAAGCGAGAAGCTTACCAGGCTGCGGCAGCGAGAGCCCGTTACGTGGTTGACCATTATCCGAAGACGCCTTCGGTCCCTTATGCATTGCAAATGATGGTTACTGCCTACAATTTGCTTGAATTACCAGAACTTTCTGAAAATTCACGCCGAGTATTATTACTAAATTATCCCGGATTCAAAGGCTAGTTGTTTCAAAGGCGAATGGTTTAAAAAGCGAGAGTCATCAGGTTAATTCCAACGCTGAGATTCTCGCATCGTTTTACGAGTCACCATTTATTGATTTGTGACTCGTCGCTCGAAACTGGTGGTTAACGCCCCACTCCTTTATACCGCACTTTCATTTTCTTCACCGGTGCGAATACGAATAATTTTTTCGATGGGCGTCACAAAAATCTTACCGTCGCCAATTTTCCCGGTCCGCGCCACATCCATAATGGTTTCGACACAAAGATCCAGCAGGTCATCAGAAATAATAATTTCGATTTTGGTTTTAGGCAGAAAGTCCACCATATATTCGGCACCACGATAAAGTTCCGTATGACCTTTTTGGCGACCAAACCCCTTCACTTCAGTTACCGTCATACCGGTAATTCCCGCATCACTTAATGCCTCACGCACATCATCCAATTTGAAGGGTTTTATTATTGCTTCTATCTTTTTCATTTCTAACCTTTATCGCGTAGTAACATGGGTTGTAATCAACTTATGGCAAAACGCCCGTCCAAGTCTAGGAACCGGTCTCTCGCTCAAACCGCGAGTAAACCTTGGCGCTTGTCTATTATCGGACATAATCCCCCTATTAGTCCAATTCCGATTAGTTAGAAGGACCTTGCCTTTTTTGACGCTACATCTTTGCAATTGAGGTGTGCTAAGATAACGCCAAAATTCATCATTTTAAAATTAAGACAGAAGCCGTGACGACTACTCAAGCAACCAAGGCAAAAATGCCTGACGCGAAAGACATCATCGATGAAATGAAAGTTCTTCCGGAAATTGATCCGGCATTTGAAGCCAGGCGTCGAATCGCCTTTATTAAAGATACGCTCAAGCAATCAGGATTAAAACACCTGGTACTTGGGATAAGCGGCGGCGTTGATTCCTCTACCCTAGGCCGCCTGGCACAACTGGCTATCAATCAACTCAATGAAAATGGCGGAGATTTTAAGTTTATTGCTGTTAGATTGCCTTATGGCGAGCAAGCCGATGAAGCGGATGCTCAGCTGGCACTGTCATTTATTCAGCCTGATGAGGTATTGACGGTTAACGTGAAACCGGGCGCAGATGAAATCCATGAACAAGCGATATTGGCGCTCGAGTCCAAAGGACTGCTCGATCATTCTGAGGCCCATATTGATTTTAATAAAGGTAATATAAAAGCGAGAGTCCGAATGGTCGCCCAGTACAAGATTGCAGGATTGCTAGGGGGACTCGTTTTGGGAACCGATCATTCCGCGGAAAATATCACTGGATTTTTCACCAAATGGGGAGATGGCGCTTGCGACCTTATTCCGCTTTTCGGTCTTAACAAGCGTCAGGTACGCCAACTCGCGGGCTACCTTGGTGCACCGGAACGACTGATTAGTAAGCCGCCCACCGCCGATCTGGAATGTCTGGTTCCCGGCAAAACCGATGAATCAGCCCTTGGGCTTACCTATGATGAAATTGATGACTTTCTAGAAGGAAAATCGGTGGCGCCCATAGTCAATGAGAAGCTCATCGATATTTATCAGAAAACTCAGCACAAACGCCAGGCGATTCCAACAATTTACGACTAAGCTAACTAGACTATGCTCAATAAATAATAATAAACAGTGATTAGCACGATTGACTCAAACGGCTTTTCACTGACCACAAGGAAAAGTATTCAGGATTCTTTATGACCGAGGCAACCGCGCAGTCATTACCATTTTCAACGCCATGGCGCGCATTGCAGATATTTTCAGGCTATCGCGTTATTTTATCTTTGGCGCTATTTACCATTTATCTTGTCGACAAGGAAGCCAGTTTTCTGGGCTCAGAAAACCCTCAACTTTTTTACGTTAGCTCCCTTTCTTTTGCGTTTTTTGCAGCGCTAAGTTTTCTCTCTAGCCTGTTGCTAAAACGCTTTTATTACGCCCAGCTTCAATTGCAAGTGTTAATTGATATCGTACTGATCATTCTGATGATGCACGCCAGCGGAGGCACCGCGAGTGGTTTGGGTGTTTTAATTGCGGTAAGTACTTCTGCAGCCAGCATTCTAACCGGTAACCCGGCCGCGCTGGGATTTTCCGTACTGGCATCCTTTGGCGTCCTCGGCGAAGAAATTTACGCAGGTTTAGTTCATAGCCACGACAAAAGTGGTATGACACAGGTGGGAATCCTGTCGATTACTTTCATGGCAACCAGCCTGTTATCCTTTTATCTGGTGAGACGAATTATCGAAACTGAATCGATGGCCAAAGAGTCGATTAAAGGGCTTGAAAACATGGAAAGGCTCAATGAGGAAATTATTCAGTTTATGACCACTGGCGTGATAGTTGTCGATGGATTAAATCAAATTCGACTCATTAATCGCTCCGCATGGATCCACCTTGGCATGCCGCAATCGACAAAATCGAGCCGGCTTGATCAGGTATCAACCCCGCTGGCGAGGCAATTGAATCTCTGGCGTCGCAAACAGAATTATCGCTCCAAACCGTTTCGAAATACCGCCACTGGCCCCAACCTGATCCCCAGCTTTTCGCCGATTGGCGACGAAAAGGAGAACGCGATTATATTCCTTGAAGATACGACCTTCTTAAACCAGCAGGCGCAGAGCCTCAAGCTGGCATCGCTAGGTCGCTTGACCGCGTCTATAGCCCATGAAATTCGCAATCCATTAGGTGCGCTCAGCCATGCAGCCCAACTAATGAAAGAATCGGAACAAATTGACCCGGATAACCGCGGATTAGTCGAGATCATCGAAAAGAATACCCATCGCGTGAATAATATTATTGAAAATATTATGAGCTTGTCGCAACGAAAAACCGTTCAAGTGAGAGAGATCAATCTCAGTCAGTTTTTACCGAGTATTTTACAGGAATACGCCAGCGGTAAATCGACCAAGCCATTAGTCGACATTCAGTTTCAATCGCCAAACCTGGTTATTCATTTTGATATTTCGCAATTATCGCAAATCCTCACCAATTTAATTGATAACGCCGCGCGCTATAGTGAGCTTAAAATCGGTAAACCCTGGGTGCAGCTAATGGTCGGTGTCGAACCGCATAGTCATACGGCTTTTCTTGACGTCATTGATAAAGGCGAAGGCATCCCACCCGAGATTGCAGAAAAAATATTTGAACCCTTTTTTACCACCTCTCGCAGCGGTACCGGGCTAGGATTGTACTTGTCTAAAGAGCTCTGCGAAGTAAACCGAGCACGCCTGGATTATATTCCTGTAACCACTGGCGGCTCTTGCTTTCGGATCAGTTTTTCTGCGGCTAATTTAATGAACCGTTAACTGTGATTAGATTATTTCGGGTAATTCATAGATAATGGTTTTGATAAAAAAGTATTCCTTAGGTGAGTAAAAAGGAACAGACATTAGGATAAGATCGTATTTTCGATTTAGGATTATTTGATGACAAAATCGCCACTGGCACTAATAGTCGACGACGAACCGGATATCCTCCAGTTACTCGGCATCACCCTGCTCCGGATGGGTATTGATACACGTAAAGCAGAAAATCTCGAGCAGGCTTATCATCATTTGGCCAACAATCAATTTGACGTTTGTTTAACCGATATGCGTTTACCAGACGGAGACGGCCTGGAACTGGTTCAGTATATTCAGGAAAAACATGCGGAATTACCGGTGGCTTTAATTACCGCCCACGGCAATATGGAAATTGCCATCGACGCGATGAAGGCAGGTGCATTCGATTTTTTATCTAAGCCCGTCGATCTAAATGCACTCAGAAATCTGATAGGATCTGCTCTCAAACTTAATCAACCGCAAAAAGCTGCCCCCAAAAGCGCAGTTAAAATGAAAAAGCAGCTGATTGGCGATACGCCAATAATGAAGCAGTTAAAACAAACTATTTTAAAACTTGCCAGGAGTCAGGCACCGGTTTACATACTTGGTGAATCGGGTACTGGTAAAGAATTAGTCGCTAAACTCATTCACTATAAAGGCCCAAGAGCCGACGCCCCTTTTATCCCGGTAAACTGCGGAGCAATCCCTTCAGAGTTGATGGAGAGTGAATTTTTTGGTCATAAAAAGGGCAGTTTCACCGGAGCGATCAGCGATAAAAAGGGGCTTTTTCAAGCCGCCGATGGTGGCACCCTATTCCTCGATGAAATCGCTGAACTACCGCTACCGATGCAGGTTAAACTACTCCGAGCTATTCAGGAAAAGTCGGTTCGCCCTGTCGGCAGCGACACGGAAATTCCAATCAATGTCCGGATTCTCAGCGCGAGCCACAAAAACTTGTTAGAACTGGTCGAGAAAGAAAACTTTCGTCAGGATTTATTTTACCGCATCAACGTTATTGAACTCGCAGTGCCCGCCTTAAGAGAGCGGAGCGAAGACATTCCAAAACTCGCTCATTACTTGCTGAATCAGCTAGCCCTGCTACACGATTGCGAACCGACAAAAATAGCTGAAGACGCTTTGATATCACTTCAAAGCTATGACTTTCCCGGCAATATTCGGGAGTTAGAAAACATTCTCGAGCGAGCCATAACCTTGTGTACTGGTGATACGATTCAGCTGGCCGATCTTAACCTTAATACTAATAACCAATCTATTTCGCAGTCGACATCAACCCCATTACCACAACTTACTGCACGCAATGGCCTACCGCTGGACGAATACCTCGAAAAAATCGAATCAGAAGAAATTCGTCAGGCGTTGGTACAAGCAAAAGGCAATAAAACGCAAGCAGCAAAGCTTTTAGGAATTAGTTTTAGAGCCATGCGATATAAATTAAAGAAGCTGGAGCTTGAATAGCCAAGAAAACGAGATTAATCGTTACTCGGGACAATATCTCACATAGCTGGCCGACATTTTCTTCAACCTGAAAGCTTGAATCGCTTAATCAATATTCAGCGCTCTCCTATTATCTATCGCCGCCAACGTCCCTATAATTTGTCTGACTAAAACAAAATAAAGGTCAGGGAAAAGACAATGAGAATTACAACAAACAAAGGATTTACCTTAATCGACTTGCTATTAACTATCGGGATCCTATCAATAACCTTTGGCATAGCGCTTCCTGCGATGGATGATTTTATTGATCGTGGAAAAATCAAATCAGAAAGTATGCAACTCCGCTCATCTTTGCAGCTCGCACGCAAGACCGCAATATCAGAAAATAAAAAAGTGACGGTCTGCCCCACCAAAGATGCCAAGGACTGTGATAAGGACTGGTCCAAAGGTTATATGGTTTTTATTGACCTCAATGAAGACCGCCAGTTGGACGAAACCGATCTTCTGATTTATCAATCCGATATTAAAGATGACCGAATCACCCTTCGCTGGAAAGCATTTGGCGCTCGTTCATCAATGCAATGGCACCAAACAGGCATTACCAACTACCAGAATGGTAGCTTTGAGTTCTGTTTTCATGAAAAACCGAAACTGGCTCGCGCGTTAATCGTTACCAAAGCCGGCCGTATTCGACCATCAAAAGACAACAATGGCGATGGTATTCATGAAAACTCTCGCGGTGATAATCTGAGTTGTTAACAAAGACGAAACGGCTTGGTCGCGGCGCCTTTTAATACCTAACAATAATCATTTCAAACGGCCCGGACGGGCCATTTGAAACAAATCAGGTTTATGGTTGGTAGACTTTGACGTTAAACCCTTTACTAATAAGTTCTTCTGCTTGCAACTGACTCATTACGCCTTTGTCGCAATACAACAAGTAATCCGTATCTTTGTCGAGCTGATCACTCGCCTGAAGTTTAAAAAATGGAATTTCCAGAACCTTGTTGTTAGTCAGGAATAGTGGTTTAAGCGCCAATTCGTGTGGGTGACGAATATCGATAACCACATCTTTCGTTTCAGGCATAGAAACCACTTCAACGTCGTCGATGTTTTTATTTGACTGATATAACTGATCAATATTTTCAACGCGTCGTTCGGCAAACGCCGCTTCTAGAATTTGAAAATCAAAATTGGCTTCTTCATTTTCGATTCGATCCAGCTTTGCACAGGTCGTCGGCTTGTCAGAAATGACACCGCAATACTCCGGCATAACCGCGGCAAACTCTTCTGTCCCCGTTTGCCGAGAAAGACTGATAATATCCTGTTTATCCATAGTAATGAGCGGTCGTAACGCTAACATATCGGTAACCTTATCGATTACCGCCAGATTAGTTAATGTTTGGCTGGACACCTGACCAACGCACTCACCCGTGACAATGGCAGGGGCATTAAATTCTATTGCGACTTTTTCCGCGACTCTCAACATCATCCGTTTTAAGACAACGCCCATTTGCGAATGATGTACTTTAGTTAAAATCTCGGAAACGACGGCTTCAAACGGTATCGTAATAAATAACACTCGATGACTTGCCGAATATTTGTCCCACAGATAATGGGCGACCTGTTTTACGCCTACTTCATGTGCCATGCCGCCAAGATTAAAAAAACAAAAGTGAGTTCGAATACCACGCTTCATCATCAGATAACTTGCGACAGAGGAATCAAACCCTCCAGAAATCAAACTCACACATGATTCCTGCTGGCCCATTGGAAAACCGCCTAAACCTTGTGTTCGAGATTCAATGGTATAAAGCTTATCTTGCTTGACTTCCAATTGAACTGTCATGTCTGGATCTTTTAATTTTACGCCCGCAGATTCGCTATTATGAAGTAATGCGCCACCTGCTTTTTGTTCTATCTGAGTCGAGTTAAATGCATGCCGTCCACTTCGCTTAACTCTCACACAGAAAGTTTTGTGAGCGACCAATTCGCGATATTCCGCAATCACAATCTCCGCAATATCGTCGAGAGTTTCAAATTGGTGGGTTTTAACTTTTAAAATAAAATCGATGCCGGGGGTATGTTTTAGAATATCCAGGACCTGCAGTTCCAGGCTGGAATTTTCTTCGGCGCGATCCTCGCCCTCGAGACGCACTTCCACGAAATCCCACGAACCAGCGACCACAAGAGATTCGCTTACATCCGCCAATAATTTTCGCAAATTCTTTTTTAGCTGACTGATTAGGCGTTTTCGAACGGGCTTACTTTTAACAATAATTTCAGGGAAGAGTTTTATTACAAATTTCATGGATGTGACACGACTAGCGGTAAAGTGGCGCTATTCTAGCCGAACAGCGCCTAAAATACACTCTAATCTGAGGATTTATTAAGCCGTTATTGGCTTTTTTAAGCTCTAATCAAACCAACAAACTTGCCTTCAATGGCCAGATCTTCTGCAGGTAGCACAATAGGTTGGTAGCAATCATTGGCAGGTTGAAGCACGGCGTTATTCCCGTCTCTTTCAAGGCGCTTGACCGTCACCTCATCATCAATACGTGCCACAATAATTTGGCCGATTTCTGCGGTATTCGTCTTTCTAACAGCGATCAGGTCCCCATCGAGAATCCCTTCATCGATCATACTGTCTCCTCGTACCCGCAACAAAAAGGTAGGCTTTTTGCGTTTTAAAACTTCTGGAATCGTGACATAGGACTCCACATTTTCGATCGCTTCTATCGGTAACCCCGCGGCGACTGAGCCAATTAATGGGAGTTCATTTTCATTGCTGGTTAATATTTGAATACCGCGTGGCTTATCTGGGTAGATTTTTATGACATTCTTTTTCTCTAGTGCTTTGAGGTGATCGGCCGCTGCTTTCGATGAACTAACGCCTATCAACTCGGCAAGTTCTACATGAGTGGGCGCAATCCCGTAGTTTTCTACGTACTCTTTTAGTATTTCGAAGACTTCACTCTGTCGATTGGTTAGCTCTTTCATTTTATGACTCCGATGTCGTTTAATTTCAAGTCTTAAAGCGGCTTGTTTCAAGTCTTAAAGCGGCTTGGCTCTTATGCTCAAGGTAAACTCAGTACCTGTAATTACTTGCAGGAACCCTATACTACCTACAGATATTCGTAATTACTTGCCGGTATTTGATTGTCAGGTACCTGTTGTTCTGGTGCTTGATTTTTTAGGCTATGCATACATTTATGCGTAGCATTTAAACAGATACCATTTGAACAAGTAGTACTTTAAACGGAATATCCGGAAATGTAAAGTTTTTGACAAAAACATTCGTCGCAGACAATGGCGACTTTGAAAAATGGCAGAGGAAAGTTTAAAGAAAACGGTTGGTGAGATTGGGAGCTAACGTAATTAAAAGCGCTTAGTCACCGAGAACATAATTTCTGGTCGTCGTAAGTCTTTGTTTTTAACCTTGTTAAGCGTCCAAACGTCGGTTTGATTGTTTGAATGCTCCATGATGGAATAACCTTTTAAGGTCAGCCGAAAAACCGCAGGGATCGTATTTTGGTAGCGATCGTAGCGAACCACTTTATTATGCTTAAGTGGAGTCGAATGATTACGATAAGACGCTGGTTGTTCCGTCGTGAATAGAGTTAGTTGCGGCGTCAGCCCTACCTGTTCAAAAGAAGCAAAGCCACTTTGTGGATACAAAGTATTGTCCACATTGTCACCAGAATGGTACTGAAGGCTAAATTGAAGTTTACCAAAATGAGTCGACTTGCTGACTTTCAAAACTGGAGAATCGTTGGCATCGAGGGAGTAGTTTTCAGCAAATTCGGCTTCACTGAAACGAAATGCGCTATTTTGAATATCATCTTGCGCGTTACATTGAAAAAACTTTAACGCTGCCATGACGACAATTATTAAAACTAACGATTTCGCTTGAACATTCACCGAGTAGCTACCTCTTTATAAAACAACTGCAAGTAGTCCTTTGGGCTAAGCGATTAAAACAGATTTTCATCTCTTCAAATCAATCCACCTAATAACCATAGCAAATGTAAGATTATTTGCACCTGATAGGTGTTCAATTTGTGACCAGACGCACACATTCTCTTACATTCTAGTTAGCAAGCTTTTCTCTTGTATCTGTTTAAAATAGTACGCTATCTATTTGTTTTTATTCACTTTATATTTTTATCTCCGTTAGAGTTGGCGAAGTAACTCGTCAACCGACTCAAACTTGGTCTGTAATTTTTTGGCCGAAACACCATCCATAACCTTTACGCCTGGAGAAAACAGGCTGATACGATATTCCTGCAACATCCAATATAATTGATTGCCAGGTTCGCCAATTTGTTCCAGTTTTGACGTTTCCGTTAACTCCTTCCACCACTGGTGCCACTCTAACCAGACTTCAAGCGCTTGCTCCTCTTTGGGGTAATTTGTCCGAATACGTTTGATTCTTGCCTCCAAGCCCTTGTGGTAACGCTTGTATCGCTCGAAAATATCATTGCTGGCGGAGAGCAAAATTCGCTCTTGCCATAAGCTGGCCAGTTGTTCACGCATGTCTGAAATGGAAGTCGTAAAAGCGTTCTCATTCAGATCGGAAATTTGTAGATGAACTTTTTCCCTTTGTTTAAGAATCGGCACAATTGCGTTAAGCCGCTCAGCTAGTGACTTTCTAAACGTCTGTTCAAACCGCTCAACTAGCTGATTAAAGGTGTTCTTGTCTCGAACTACCGCGTGGTCAGGTGATTGATTTTCGATCAGCTTTTTCGCAACACCCAATGCCATTGCATTGACAATCGGTTTAAACCCGCCCGCTCTTAAATTTAACCGTTCTAGCAAGTTTTTATCCGGCCAACTATTAATGAATTTATTCAACGAGCTTTTGTTATTCAATAAAATCAGTTTGGCGGTTCCCAGTAGATGTCGCTTTTCGGCGATTGCTCGAGACGGAAACTGTTTAATGGCAACCTGCTCTCCAAGATCATCGAGCGCCTGAAAGACTCGACTAACATGATTGTCGTTAGTCAGTGTTTTTTCAATTTCAAACACTTGTGCAGGCCAGTCGGTTAACACCTCCACCGACGCTTGTTGCTTAATGGCTGGCGAATGTTTTGGCGACGACTTAATCTGTGCCAGCGACTGGAATGCGACACTACCTCGCTTTTGCAGTAGCTTGAACTTCATACTCAGGTGTGGTTCGAGGTTATCCAGATCGAAGTCTGTTGGTTTAATGTGCTGTCCGGAATAGCGTTGTAACGTTTTCGCTAATTCATCGACAAATCGCTTTCCCTGTTGATCAATTTTCATCAAAGTTTCAAAACAATACGCCGCGGTATCAGAGAGCGGGATCAGAGAGCGGCGAATCGATTTAGGTAATGTCTTAATAGACGCAAGAATTTTTTCCTGCAAATACCCCGGCACTAACCAATCAAAATCTCGGTCGCCGAATTGTTTTAACATATTCGGTGGTATTTCAACACTAACGCCATCTTCGGGCGTTCCGGGCGCAAAGGTATAGCTGAGATTTAATTGAAACCCTTTGATGGTAATTTGCGAAGGATAATCTTCAACACAACTCACCTGGTTTCTGGTTAATTGTTCAATCGAAAACGTGAGTTGTTTGTTATGTTTTTTGAAATCTTTTTTAAGCCAACGCTTTAAACTCACTTGACTAACGATTTGCTCAGGCAAATGTTCATCATAGAGATTTGCCAGAGACTCAGCATCTATCCGAATATTATTTAAACGTTGCCGTTTCTCCTGTTCTTCCAGAACTAATAACTTCTTTCGGTTTGCCTGCAAAAACGGAAAATTTTCAGATAACTGGTCGGCGGCCAAGCCTTCAACAAGAAACAATTTTCGCGACGCTGCTGGATCGATATTTGAATAGTTAACCAATCTTTGAGTAACAATGGGCAATCCCAATAGCGTCTGATTGAGCATTGCCATCACCTGACCTTTATTCTTGCGCCAATGAATGTCCTTGTAATTACTTTTTAGTAAATGAGGCGCTGCCGTTTCAACCCATTTAGGGTCAATTGGCGCGTTCATTCTGGCGTAAAGCTTTTCTGTCTCGATCATTTCAGCCGATAACAACCAGGCCTTACTTTTCTTAAAACTTAATGACGACGGATGAATCCAAACCTTCAAACCTCGCACGCCCTGATAATAGACCTCTTGCGATCGATAAAAAATATGCGTGATAAATCCCGGAACCAGAGCTCGATGGACGTCGTCAGGATGAACCGCCGATTGATTAATTTTTACCGACAAATTTTCAAGTGACTCTTTCAGTTGATAGTAAACTCGGCGCCACTCTAACAAGCCAAGAAAATTAATCAAATTGTCACGGCACCAGTTTTTGAAAGCATTTGAAGAAAGGGCCTTTTTTTGCTCTTCCAAGGTATTCCATAACTTAATGGCAGTGAGTACATCTGAATCAGCGTCGTGATATTTTTTGTGCAATTGGTCGGCTTTTTGTTGACGCTCGTGAGGTCGTTCTCTAACTTCTCTTACGCTCATCAATGAACAAAAAATTAACATTTCATTGATAGCCTTAAGGTTAGGGTCAACCAATATTCTAGCCAGCTGTGGGTCAACCGGCAATTGCGCCATTCTCTTACCAATTTTTGTGATATGTTGGTGTTCGTCAATCGCGGCTAATTCAAATAAACTGTTAAAAGCAACTTTCCACGCCCGCTCGCCAGGTAGTTCCATAAAAGGAAACGATTCGACATCGTCCACCCCCATCGCTTTCAGCCGAAGAACCACTGACGAAAGATTTGTTCTTTTTATTTCTGGTGGTGTAAAGTCTTCACGCTGGAGATAATCGTCTTCATCAAATAACCGAATACAAATGCCCGGAGCAATGCGTCCACAGCGACCTTTTCGCTGGTCGGCACTCGCACGAGAAACTTTTTCAACGGGCAATTGCTGGATTTTATTTCGTTGACTAAAGCGACTCACCCTTGCCGTACCAATATCAATGACGAAAATGATCCCGGGTACGGTCAAAGAAGTTTCAGCCACGTTGGTGGAAACTATGATTTTTCGCTTGTTATTAGGTGCAAATATTTTTTGCTGTTCTTTTAAACCGAGTCGCGCATATAAAGGCAGTATTTCCGTTTGCTCCAGATTGGCTCTGGCTAATTGTTTAACAATCGTTTTTATCTGGCCTTCACCATCGGCAAATATCAGAATATCTCCACGAGACTCAGCGCTACACTCATCCACCGCGGCAACGATGCCATTGATTAAATTATCGGCACTATTATCCTGCTCTCTGTCTTCGAGGGGCCGATAGCGGACTTCAACGGGGTAACTGCGACCTTCGACTTGCACGATTGGCGCATCATTAAAATTTTTCGAAAAACGTTCTGGGTCAATCGTCGCTGAAGTAATGATAATTTTAAGGTCATTTCGTCTAGCGACAATGCGTTTTAAAAATCCCAACAGAAAGTCGATATTGAGGCTTCTTTCATGTGCTTCATCAATAATGATCACTTCGTAACGCGACAATAGTGGATCAGTTTCTAATTCGGATAATAAAATGCCATCCGTCATCAGTTTGACCCGTGTTTTTTCCGACAGTTTGTTATTAAACCGGATCGAATACCCCACTAGCCCGCCCAGCTCGCTGTCGACTTCTTCCGCAATTCGCCGTGCCACACTAGTTGCCGCAACCCTTCGCGGCTGAGTATGGCCAATTTCTCCTCGCACTCCCAATCCGGCCTGCAAACAAATTTTCGGAAGCTGCGTGGTTTTACCACAGCCGGTTTCGCCTGCGACAATAATAATTTGATGTTCTTTTAGCAGGCGAATAATTTCGTCAGCTTTGCCGGCAATGGGTAAATCAAATTGCAGTTGAATAGCAGGAATATCTGCCTTAATTGCCTGAGTTTTAGACTGAGAGGATTCGGCTAATCGCTCAAGTTTCATCGCCAGCTGATCAACCGGTTGCTTTTTCTGCGCACGCTTTTGAATATTCCGTTGCAACGAAATAATTCGCCCGGTATCACGGGTTTGAATGTGGTTAAAATCGATTTTTGACAGCATACAATTTGTCGAGGTTAGTATTCAGTATTTGATTAAACAGGATTGGCGAGACGAAAATTTATAGACAGGACAAACGATTCAATTGATAGCTTTCCCGAATAGGCGCAGCCCCTAAAAGCAAAAAAGCCCGCTAACGCAGGCTTTCTTAATGATGAAGCTTGCTTAGCTTTGCCAGAACGAATGCGGTGCTCTTAACTCACCGATAAAATCCGCGACTGGACGGTAGAAGTCTTTGTCTTCCCAATAACCTGTGTGACACGCAGGGTTCCAGGAGGTCGCAGCACTACCAACATTAATTTCAAAATCGCCATGCACGAATTTATCAAACTCTTCAGATAATCCTTTCAGTGGGTAAGCCACAATATCGTCTTTATCATAAAAGTTGTACCAGCGCGCGCGCTTTTTCATATCGCCATCGAGTGCCGATCCAACGATATCGCAAGGCAATCCTAATTCCGAGTTGGCCGCTTCCATGGCGTATAATCCCATCGGGTTACCGAAAGTGATATAACCCGCCAAGGTTTTCATGGTTTCAAAATTACTCAGATTGGAATCGGCGTTTTGCATTTCACGAATGTAGTGAGACATCATCACACCACCGTAAGAATGCGCTAAAACAACTAATGGCGTTTCATCAGGAAGTACCCGTCGATGCGAAGCGAATTTACGTAAACTGTCACGGATACGGTTGTTGACCGCTTCGTAAATTTTTGTGCCAGGACGATACAACAAAGCTAAAGCCTGTGTATCTGTCATAATCTGTCGTAGATTCTGGTACGCCAGATCGCCTTTATAATTTGCTTTGTCTCTAAAACTAGCTAATTCTTCCTTGACCAGGTCACCCCAATAAATCTCGTGGAATAACAACTCATCTTCCAGACGCCCTTCGGCTGCCTTAACATACTCTTCGGAAATTCGGTGTTTTAGCTCAACAGAGTAGAATTCATCTTCACTACCCAGACCATGAATAACTGCAATCGCGAGTCTTTTCATTTGTGTCCCTCTTTACACGATTATTTGAGAATTTTTATTTACATTTCAATATCATAAATTATTAGGTCTCATTTAGCCAGTGACAGGCAAGAAAAGTTACACCTGAAAAGGTATAATTTAATAGAAATACGTACCGACGCGCCAATATCCTGACTCTCGCGGCAAAAAACCAAAAGACAAACCACTTTTTTTATTTGGTAACAAAGACTTAGCTTAGACAACAGGGTATTGTATATTGTAACGATTGGATCAGTGAACGACGCTTGATGAGCGACTTAATCTTGTTACTAATATTCTTCAGACAGGAGAGCGTTTCTGGTATCGAAATCTAGTATAGAAAACTAGTATCGAAATGCGTTATTAAGCAGCATGAAAAAAGAAGCTAAAGATGGCGGAGTGGACGGGACTCGAACCCGCGACCCCCGGCGTGACAGGCCGGTATTCTAACCAGCTGAACTACCACTCCGCACTGGTGTAGCCTTAAGTCAAAACTCGTTCAGTAAAGTTCTGGGCTACTGCGCTTCAGCGGGCGCAATAATACGTAGAGGCCCTGTCAGTGTCAACGAAATTTTTTATTTTTTTTTATTTTTTTTCTATATCGAATATTTTTTATTCAAAGCGGTCAAAAAACCCGCAATTCATGCTGGCTAAACGGTTAATTATCACTCGGTTTGTCACCGCTTTCTTCAAAGGCTTCATCCCAACTTGGATCATCGTCTTCACTTGTTGCACCAAGCTCCAACTCGTCGAGCGCGCTATCGATATCATCTAGTTCATCGTCCAACGAGAAGTCCAATGACTCCTGTGATTCTTTGACCTCGGTGGTTTCAGCTACCGTCGTTTCTTCCACTGGCGTCTCTTCTGTCGATCCTACTTCCTCAGCTTCCACTTCTTCAGAATGAATGGGGGGGGCATCGCTAGTCTCGTCACCTTCTGAGCTCGTCTCACTATCTTCAGCGGCAATGTCATCGAGCGCATCTTCGACTTCGGCGAATGCGTCAGGCTCGTCATCGACTTCGTCAATTGCTCCAAGTTCATCGGTTTCATCGTCCGACGAAGCCTCCCCGCCTTTATTAGAGAAAGATTCCATCGCAGTGATAATCTGATCAACACTCATTTCCGTTTCTGGCACTTCCTCACCAAACATGGAGCTAAATTCGGCAAAAATATTATTAAGGGTCGTTAAAGTAATATGAATTTCATGTTTGAGACTCTTAACTTCCTGCTTTAGCTGGTCAATCGATTCCAATTCGGCTTCATCAGCCGTTTCTTCACTTTCGGAAGATGTCGCAGCCTGGATTTCAAGTTGATGATAATGACGCGTTATCCGGCTCATATCGCTTTCGAGCGCAGCGATGGCTTCAAGGTTTTTATCTAACAGGCCGCTTATAAGATTACGGAACAAAAATTTACGTTCGTTAATGATCTTTTTACAAGTCTTTTTAGCTTTATCTTCATCTAGTGCAATTTTATCGGTCAGAAAAGATAATAATGCTTGTTTTTCGTTGTCTTCATTATTTTTAATTTTAAGAATTAAGTTTCTGGCGGCTTCTTTATTTTTTTTATAGTTACTGAGCAATACCCAGGCTAAAACAATACTTAATATGAGCAGTGGCAGCGCAATCTCGGCGATAATCAGCCACGAAAAAATTTCACTATTCATTGTTAGTTCTCTGCTCCCACACCTTCAATATCATCGTCTTCGTCAATACCTAATTCGTCGGCTAACTTAGCTGAACCTTGCAGTTTTTTCTTTCTGATTATTTTCCAGGCTAGAACCCCAAGGATTATCAGGATTAGATTAGCGCCTAATCCAACAGAAATCCATAAAGTCCAATTGGTTTCTTCTTCCTCAGGCGCAGCATCCAATACTGGCTCTTCTTTTGGCGCTTCTTCGACGACCTCTTCAGCAGGCGCTGGTGTTTCAATTTGTTCGCTGACTGGCGTTTCCTGACTCGGCTGCTCGACTTGCGATTCGGCTTGTTGTGCCTCCAAATAAGCCGGTGTAGGCAACGCGGTAAAAGTGATAGGCGCTGGCGTCACCGAAAAAGCTCTATCGAGGATTGATTCACCTTTGATATCCAGTTCGACCGAATAATCACCGCCTTGTGGTATGGTTTTTACTTCGACCGGCAGCGCCAGATCATCCATAACTAAATATTGTTTTTCCCCATCCGGCAGCGTCACAGTTGCGTTAACCTGTAAAGTGTTGCTTTTTACAATATCGTCACGAATGGAAAAAGTGATTTTGTGGGCCTGACTTTCGTCATTGGAAATTGCTAGCTCATGGACTAATGGAGAGCCATAAACGTTTACTGCGTGGTTTCGCGTGCGTTCAAATGTTGGGCTTTTAACTTCCAGGGTGAGATTGAGTACCCCTTCAAAACTATCGGTAAAGAAATTTTGCTTAAACTGGTGGCTACCCGAATCAAAAAACATCGCCATACGGCTGGTTGCTCCTTGCTTTGACTGCACCAGTTTAGCTGAGACCAGATTCAAAAAATCAGGCTTGGTAATCACTTCGCCGTCTTCTACCAGTGAGACCTGGTAATCAATGGCTTCTCCGGCCAGCAGATTATTTGGAACATCCGACACTTTGAGTTTTAGGTTACTGACCACCATAACTCGGTTGTCCGGGTCAACGTTGGCGTCAATTCTCCAGTCGCCTGCTTGCGGCGCTTGTACGGTTATCAAATCGTATCCATCGGTTGAAAACCAGCGGATTGCGCCATCTTGAGTCGCCGATTCTATCACCCGTTGGTCTGGCGCGATCAGCTTGGTCTTATCGGTCGCAGTTTGTTTAAAAACCAGCAAAGTCATTTCTTCAATACTACTATCGACCTTAAATTGATTGTCCGATAGTGGCAAACTGTCTCTGGCGGCCGACTGTTCAAATATTTTTAAAAAGACTTTTTGCAACTCTTCTGCAGTATCAACCGCCTGATACCAACCGTCGGTTTGAGTAGAGAGCGTTTTTAGCAATTCATGATCGGCATTTTGCGACAAAGCAATGGTATGGATAGCCACGTTTGCCTTGACTAATTTAGGTAATATTTCGTTTAGAATTCGGCCCCGTTCTTTTGCATTAACATTGGCATCCTTTGAAATATCGACCATACCATCGGTCAGTAAAATCATGCTGCGCTTTTCGCCAGCGTTTGGCTTAGACCACCCATAACTGGCTTTTTCGAGCACGCCACCGATATTGGTGAATAGCCCGGCCGAGTTGATCTTATTCGCAGTTTGAGTGGCTTTGTGCTGCCAGGCCGCATCGACCGCCGATAACTTAACCATCATGTTGACGTATCGACCAAAAGCCCATACACCGGCATCTGCCCCTTTTGGCATTAAGTTTGTGACTAATTGCAACGCGGGAATACGTAGATTTTTAGGATCATTTTGCTTCATGCTGCCTGATATATCGATAAGCAGGCGAACATCTGGTTTTTGTTCCACCTGTGCAGCGATCACCTTGTCACTGACCAACGCAGTAAACAGGGATAAACCGGTGAAAAGCATTATTTTTAGTATTTTCATCAAAATCGCCATATGAGAACCTTTACCAGACTCCCCCTAGTTTAGCTCATATCAATTTAATTTTCATATTTTTCAGTTAGATACATGTGAAAGTTGCGGTAAAAGGTGAAGTTTGTCTCGAAATCTGTTGGATCAAGATTGATCAGTATCAAAACAGCGACTATCTTCACTGCATAGAATAGTGACTGACATCATTTAATTTAACCAACAAGGTGGCTCCCATGCTAACTGTAGAAGAGTTTATGAGCGCAAATCCGGTGACGCTGTCTCGCTATAACAGCCTCGCTGACGCCCGTAAACTTATGGATGAAAAAGGCTTCCGTCATATACCCATAGTCGACGATCAACAATATCTGATTGGTCTGGTCAGTCAGCGTAATATTTTAGCGCACGCGACCTCATCGCAAACCTTTCTCGACCGCGACGAACTCGCCAAGATTGAATCTGGCACGCTACTGGCCGACATCATGGTGAGCAACCTGACGACGATTTCCCCTGACATGAATGTTGCGGATGCGGCGCATCTAATTCATAAAAAGAAGTTTGGTTGTTTACCGGTAGTAGACGAAGAGAATCGTCTTAAAGGAATTATCACTGATCACGACTTTGTGGCCATGACTCTGCAATTACTTGATACGATGGACCAATCAGAACCCCTGGGTGATGAAGACTTTTAACCCCATAAAGTTCTTGTCAAAAGCTAAGGCTTTAGCGGATTTTGAATGCAACTATGGGCTGGTTGGATTTAATCAAAATAATCGTCTTCAACTAAATAATCTTCCAGCTCCTCTTCTTCGATATCGGCTTCACTGACAACTTTGCCGGTTACGGTAACGCCAGCCTTTTTAGTGGAGTTTCGGTCACCGGTTTCTAATGGATGCCATTTGGGTAACGGCTTGCCTTCTGCCAACCGCCGATAGCCACAAGTTTCAGGCATCCAGACCAGATCGCCCGCATTGTCTGGGGTCACTTTAATACAATCGGGAACATATTTTTGTCGTTCCTCGTAAACGGTGCATTGGCACGCATCGCAATCAAGGTATTGGCAAACGACATTGGTTTTAAATATTTCGTCAGTATCTTCGTCTTGCAGCTTATGTGCACAACACTGGCAACAACCATCACAAATAGATTCCCACTGCGATTCATTGAGTTCGGTGAGTGGGATAGTTTCCCAAAACCGCTCTGTTTTTTGCTTAGCCATAAGTGACGAAATTCTTCCTAATTTACCGAGCAACGCCAGGTGTGTTTATCTAGTTGCAATTCCAGCTTATCACCACGTTTCAACACCCCGACGCCACTTGGTGTTCCCGTCATAATAATATCGCCAGGATAAAGGGTGAAATGCATTGAAGCTTCACTAATCAGGCGTTTGATATCAAAAATCATCAATTCAGTTGAAGCCTGCTGCACTATTTTACCATTAATTGTCAGGCTAAAGTTTAATTGCTGCAGATTCGCTTCCCGATGAAGCGGCAAAAACTCACTTATGGGACAGGCGTCATCAAATGCCTTGGCCTTTTCCCACGGATGACCTTTCGATTTTAACTGTTGCTGTAAGTCGCGCAAAGTCAGATCTAGACCGATGCCAACGCCATCGACGTAACTGGATGCCGCCTCCTGAGTGACCGCTTTTGCGGTTCGACCTATGAGTATGGCAACTTCAACTTCATAGTGACAATCAAATGGTAGGCGGCTTATATTAATGCCCGATTTTAAGTCACAAAGGGTGGAGTTTGGTTTGATAAAGAATAATGGTTCCGTAGGGATAGGATTATTGAGTTCTTTAGCATGTTCAACGTAATTTCTGCCCACGCACACAACTTTGCTCGTCGGGAACTGAAAATCTTTTACGGACCCAAGCGGATTACCCTGCTGGGGGTAAAACCAGTTTAAGTGAGTGGGACTGCCGACCATCAGATTTTTTCCTATGGAATTCGTGGATAGCCAATACGATCGGCCAGATAACCCACGCCAGTCGCAAAATAGTGGGAGCGGTTCCAGCGCATCAGGACATCAAAATTATTGTAGACCAGATATATACGTCCTTTTTCACCCCCAGGTGCAATCAAATAAGCTTCCAGCTCGACATTAGGTAAATCACGCATATCTGCTCGACGAACGCCAACGGTCTGCCATTCGGCCAAGGGACGTTTATGCTCTTTTCCAAAAGCGTAGCTGGAATAAGGTTGTGTTAATTTTACCTGGCGTCCCCAGGTACGTTCCGATTGCCAGCCAGACTGTCCAAGGTAATTCCCCATAGAAGCAAAGATGTCTTCTTTATCAGACCAGATATCTTTTTTGCCATCACCATTGGCGTCGACGGCAAATCGTAGAAAACTACTGGGCATAAACTGACAATTTCCCATGGCACCGGCCCAACTGCCGCGCATTTTATCCAGCTCAATATGCCCTTCGCTGAGAATTTTTGCTGCGGCCATTAATTCTTTGCGAAAAAATGTCGCGCGTCGACCATCAAATGCGAGCGTTGCCAGCGCACTGGGGACATGATAATTGCCAGTAATTTTACCGAAATGGGTTTCTTTTCCCCAAAGCGCCACGATAAAACGCGCTTCTACACCGGTTGCCTGTTCAGCCTGTTGCAACAACGCCCGGTGCTCTTTAAATTTTGCTCGGGCCGTTTTAACTTTGCTCTCTGGGATCACCTTTTTAAGGTATTCTTCATGGGTCATCGTACCTTCCGGCTGACGCCGGTCGAGCTTTATGACGCGTGGTAAATAGGTTAAAGAAGCAATAATTTGCTCCGCCAATGGCTCTGCAACACCCTGTTCTAACAATTCTGGTTTCAGGGCCTGTTTCCAGGTATCAAACGTCTGTTGTGGCGACTCCTCCGCCGAAACGGACGTGATAAATACCAACAGACAAAGCCAGGTGATTCTTCTCATTCAGATGTGCTCCTTTACGCTACCTTTTAATGCTAACGTGTTTTGCTAACTTGTAATGATAAACGAAATTGATATTTTTATTCGACACTTCAGATTGATACTTGGTTTAATTTTTTCAACATTATTTTGCCGGTAAGAGCGGTTTTAGGCTAGCGTGATAACGCCAAACAGTTAGAAAAACGACTTCCTTAATCCGCTTTATTGTGGTGAATTACCGGCGGCATTTGCAAAAAGTACCCTTCTTCATTGAGCTTACTTTTCACCTCATCGATGTCAACGCGCGATAATTTTTCTCGTTTAGCCAGATTGATCTGCAATGCAAATTCTGGTCTGCCGAAGACTTTCAACAGAGCTTCAGGCACCTGAGAAAAGTCGTCTTTAACAGGAACATAGAGATACATTTCATCTTTTTTGGTACTTCGATAAATACTGGCTAACATTGACTACTCACGTAAACTTTTAGTTTTGGCCCAATGAGATGCAGAATTTCAGAATGGTCTTATACCACCTGATTGTCCTTTTGAAGGAAACATTTCATTGACTCAGTTAAGACAGAATTCTAACGGAGTTTCGGTCTATTTCGAAGTGATAAATTGAGAAATAATCGGGTCGAAAACAGGCTTCAACATGACACCTCGCCAACCAGACCACACTTCGGGGAACGGTTCCTCTGCCAGATAAGCATACGCAATCTTTCGAATCATCCTTTTGCTAGCCAAAATTGCCGGCGCTATTCCCGCTTCTTTGGCTACGATTATTGCCGCTTTCAGGAGTTGATCGCTTACAGTCTTCATATTTTCAAGATCGCGCGGATTGGCAACGAGTTTAGGCGCATCAAGGGGGGCTCGGTTAAAATTATCGATTATCTCAATGAGTTGGTCGCCATATTGCCTGATGGTACGCGGGTGCAACCCTTCCAGTCTTTTCAGTAATCTCTTACTATCGGGATTTAACATCGCCAGTTGTACCAGAACACCATCTTTTGCCAGATGGTTACGGGTACGATCATCGCGAATTGCCACTTCTTCTCGCCACTGATAAAGCCGTTTAAATAATCCTAACTGACGCGCGTCGAGCTTGAAGACCTCTTTAGCTAAACGGTAATCAACCTCAAAATTGGGCACCTGTTTTACTATCTGGCACAATTCCTGGCATTCACGCTTAAAAATGTCATAGTAAGGTTGAACGGCTAATTGCGCCGCCAATTTCTGGTAGATTTCGGGCAGATAAATAACATCTTTCGCCGCATAATCGAGTTGCACAGAACTTAAAGGACGCGCTAGCCAATCTGATTGCGTCGCTTCTTTTGCAAGTTGTACGCCGAAACAGTCAGCGACCAGATTGGCGTACCCAATGGATGATGTGCCATTGGTAAAAGCATAAGCGACTTGTGTATCAAATAACCCCGAAATCGAACAATCCCAGGAATAATAGAAAACTTCGAGATCTTCTTTGGCCGAATGGAGAATTTTTACCATTGTCGGATCAGCCAGTATCTGGCGAAATACCTCTGGACATTCTACTTTGAGAGGGTCAACCAGATAGACCTGCTCGCCGTCAAAAACTTGTAACAGGGCAAATTTTGGATAGAAAGTCGTGCGACGTTCAAATTCCGTGTCAATCGCGAGACAGCTCGCCTGACGCCAAGAATGGGCGATTTCACTAAAGGTTTTACTATCGTCAATCCAGACAACCGGCGGTGACTGTTTCGATAATTCCATACGGGTCAACTCCACCGATTGTCCAATTCGATTATTTCTGGCTCAGCTACTCTGCTTCACGTAATTCGCGGCGCAATATTTTTCCAACATTAGACTTTGGTAATTCGTCTTTAAATTCAACGACTTTTGGTACTTTATAACCTGTGAGATTGTGTTTACAAAATTCAATAATCTCTGCTTCTGTGAGTGAATCATCTTTTTT
>Ga0209475_10001711_pt1 | contig 25696 bp, 15 predicted proteins | sample tdDd471_FD_187128 | JGI IMG/M metagenome (GOLD analysis project Ga0209475, IMG submission 187128) | Marine sediment microbial communities from the Atlantic coast under amendment with organic carbon and nitrate - tdDd47.1 (SPAdes)... | ecosystem: Environmental > Aquatic > Marine > Coastal >... | reverse complement strand
AAGATAGATCATTTTTTCAAAGTCATCCAGCAGAATTACGTCTTCTTTAAATTCCGCCAGTTTTTTTATTGGCATTGTTTTTTTCTGGCGATAGACCCGAAAGGTAAGATCGGAAAAGTTTTTCTTTATCAAATAAGCTATAAGACCAAACGATCCTGTTTGATGATCTGTGATGTAAAGGAGGTTTCCGCTACCGTTGGCCTTGTAATATGTCTTCAGCTTTTCTAGCATTTTTACAATTGGATCTGGCACAACCATTAGAGAAGGGTTGTGGCGGTCAAGCAGAATGTCGGACAAATCGTCTGGTACTACCGGAGGGTTAATCCAGCGGTCATCAAGTTTGGAAAAAGAAGACTGAATTTTTACAGTTTGCGTGAGGCCCATCGCTGGCTTGATCTTTTCGTTTAGCCACAGACCGAATTTCTCTTCCTGAGCTGCGTATTTTTCTGCTATGCTGTTTTTTATTTTGCTGAAAAAATCCTTTAATCTGTCACCTTCGGATACCCATAGTTTGCGTTTAATAGAAATCCATCTGCGAGTTCTAAGGGAAACAATCGTGTCGGCAATTTCGACTATGCGAAACTCGATATCCTTTTTGGAACAGTCCCATTCCTTTTTAAATTCGCGGGTGAAAGTATTTACCAGACGTTCTATACGTTGTTTCGCTGTGGCGTTGGTGATGTTTTCTGCACTCTCATCTTCTTCTGACTGGTAGGCCTTAAGGATTTGAATGTATTCGGTTGTGTTTACAGATCTTGCATTCAATTTTTTAACCAGAATGGATATTTGTTTAGTATAAAAATCTGCAATTTTCTCGTTTAGAAGCTGTGTGAGTTTTTTTCCTTTGATGCTTTCTTTTGGTCTGAGGAAACTCAAACCTCTGAAATAGGGAACATGAAAGGTTTTGTCCGGCAGCCATTCTACGGCTGCTGACAAATTACTTGGGACAAAGCTTGTCGTGGATGTATCAGCTTGCAGTAAATTGCTTTCCTGTTTTTTCATTTCCATCATCAGACGGTCAAAATCATCTTCGACAACTTTGAGCAGAAACGATTTAATTTTTTGAATGTTGAGAAGGTAGTGGTAAAAAACTCTGGCCGATTCATATTGACGTTCCAGATTTCCCATATAGAGCAGGTTGATGAATATCCAGAACCTTGTGAACAAAAAAAGTACACGAGAGATAAATGATTTTGCTGTGGTTGTCTCCGGGAATGCTTCCAAGTTTGTGCTTTCTTTAAAATCCCAATTTAACAATACTTCTCTTTCCACCTGTACAATGCGTTTTCTTCGAGCGAAACAATTGCTCAGCCACTGTTGTCCCTCAGCACTTGAAAGCTTTTCGCGATGCTCTTTGATTTCTTGTCGAAACTTCGCTACATGGTTGAAGGGCGTTTTAAGATCTATATCTATTGAAAGCGTTTTGCTCATTTGAGCGTCCCTTGTTAGTCGAAAGAAAATCCTAGTATTTATAATGCGTTAGTCCGTTAAGACAGCTTAATTGTTAGCACTGTTTGTACTAAAAAGCAATAGAGATGAATGTCAGAGAAACGATATGGGGCTTTTGGTGTATCCTTATTTGTTTCTTTTCAGTTTCTCTCTTAATGTTTTTCTGTCTATGCCAAGTGTTTCCGCAGCCCTGGTTTTGTTGCCTTTGACGTTTTCAAGTACTCTACAAATATATTCTTTTTCTATCTCTGCCAGAGTTCTGTCCATACCTGTTTGACTGGTAAAATCGGCACTTCGCATATTTGCCGGTAAATCCGGGGGGGCAATTGTATTGGAATCTGTCATCGCCATTAAACGTAGAACCAGATTTTCCAATTCTCTCACATTTCCGGGCCATGAGTATCGTTTCAACAAGTTTAGCGCGCGGTCGCTATAATCCGGGACTTTTCGTCCCATTTCTTCCGCATATTTGGTGCTGTAGTGACGAACCAGCAATAATATGTCATCGCCACGTTCACGCAGTGGCGGTAGATCTATATTGATTACGTTTAATCTGTAATACAAATCTTCTCTGAAACGTCCGTTTTGAATCAGGTTTGGCAGACTTTTGTTTGAGCCTGCTATAATGCGGGTGTCCACCTGGATTGACTTGGACAAGCCTACCATATTTACTGCTTTGTCCTGTAAAACCCGTAAGAGCTTAACTTGCATGGCGATACTTGTTTCGCTGACTTCATCCAGAAATATCGTTCCCTTATCGGATGTCTGGAAAAAACCCGCACGGGATTCCGTTGCTCCGGTGAAGGCTCCTTTTACATGACCAAACAACTCGCTTTCGAGCAAAGTCTCTGGAATTCCTCCACAATTTACGGGAACGAATGCATGTGATGCCCTGGCACTCTGGTAATGAATAGCTCGGGCAACCAGCTCTTTTCCTGTGCCACTTTCTCCGGTTATCAAGACTGTAGCTTTTACCATTGCAGCTTTTTTTATTGCATTGTAAACCAGTTGCATTGCAGGTGAATCGCCAATCATGCCATCCGGTGGTGCATATGAACCTAAATTTGATGCTTTGCCGACCATGCGCTGGTTATGATGTTCCATAACCTCATTAACTGTTTCCAAAAGCTCCTGTTTGGTGAATGGCTTGGCCAGATATTCATCGGCTCCCAATTTTACCGACTCTACCGCACTGCCAATGGAAGGATAGCCAGTTACCATTATAATGCTAATTGTCTTGTAGTTGTCGCGGATGTGGCGAATCAGATCCATTCCGCTGACTTCCGGCATGTTCAAGTCGGTAAGTACCAGATCTACAGCAGTTTGCCGTAAGATTTCAACGCCTTGTTGAACACTATCCGCAGTATAAATTGTATGTCCGCAGCTTGATAAATGTCTCTTGATTAACTCCAGCGCATCAGGAGAATCATCTACTACCAGTACATTATATTTTTTTTTCGAATTGTTCTTATTCATCGCTTGGTTGCTCTATTGGTAAACTGATGTTGAATTTAGTTCCATGGTTTATTTCAGATTCTAACTTGATTGAGCCGTGATGTGAATTTATGATGCCATGAACAACCGATAGTCCAAGCCCGGTTCCATGATTCACATCTTTGGTGGTGAAAAATGGCAGGAATGCTTTTTCCTTTACCTCGGTAGTCATTCCTGCACCTGTATCTGCAATTTCCAATTGGACGAATTTTTCATCCTGTGTGGTTTTAACGGAGATTGTGCCACCTTTCGGCATGGCGTGAGTCGCATTTACAAACAGGTTTACTATTATTTGACGTATTTGTGCTGCGTCAGCTGATATTGAAGGTAAATCTGCTTTCAACTCTGTAGTGGTGGTGATAGAGTTTCTTGCAAGCCGTCCTTTCAAAAAAGAGATAACTTCCTTAATTGATTGATTGATATCCACAGGGCCACTTTTTGTTGGCACTTGTCTGGAAAACAACAGTAGTTTCCTGACAACTTCTCTGGCATGCAAAGAGGCTGATTCGATACGCCCAATATCTTTTAGTGCCTGTTGTGGCATACCATCAATATCCATCAATAATTCAGCAAAGCCTAAAATTCCGGTCAGTGGTTCGTTTAATTCATGTGCCACACCTGCTGCAAGTTGTCCTATGGTTGCAAGGCGGTCTGCGTGTTTCAGTTGCTCATGAAGTCGCAATTGTTCTTTTTCTGCTTGTCTGCGTTCCAGCAACAAAGATACTTCGCGGGCAATCGAATCAATAAGGTGTCTTTCCTCGGTTAGAAAGGGACCTTCATCCAGTTGTGGTCTGGATTCTGTATAAATCACTTGCACTTTGCCTCTTATCATGCCGTTTACTATTATTTTGGATGACTGGCAGAAGTCAGAATTTGTAAAGCCGGAGGTGCAGTGTGGGACGTTGTCCAATAAAATACAAGCCTCTGTTATTTCTGGATAGAGCCAGGCAGGGGGGAGCAGGGTGACTATTTTATCCAGCAGCTTGGCTGTTTTCTGATTGCTTTTTGTGGCAAGATTGGCAATGCCATACATACAAGTAAGTTCTTTTACCCGCTCGCGCAGTTCGAATTGGGACTGGTTGTGGGAGAGTGCCAAACCAAGCGATCTGCTGAAATCTTCCAGAAGTTCTGCATCTCCCGTTTGAAGACTTTTCTCTGTATCAAAAGCCAGTAGGGCCACACCGCAGATATGTTGGCCAACAGGAATAATTAGCTGTAATATTTGTTCCGAGCTATTTTTCAATGAATTGTTAAGAAGTTTCACCAGATTTGGTGTATTTTCCGGATCGTATGAATAAGGAAAACTTCCAGTGAACATTGAAAGATCTACCGGCAGCTTAAGAGAATCCTTGAAAGGAATGTGTATAGAGGAATCTTCTTTGACAGTTTCGCAAAAAAAGGCTGGTGCTTCGTTTATTCGAGCATCGCAATGGAAAATTTTTCCACGTTCTGTATAGGCAATTTCCACCACAGAGCATCCGGTGAAATCCATTATTTCAAATGAAATATCCCGCAATAGCTGAAGTGTCATACGTCCTTTGGCAGCCATAGAGATCATCTGATCCGCGAACCGTCGCAAGTTCTCCTGGGTTTTATTGGTCGGGCTGAATCTGGCAATCGGTTTGTTCTTCATCATACGTTATATTTCTCAGCTATTGTAATCTGTGGAATCTATCATAAATGCCTGATAACAACAATCAAATATGACTCGAGAAATAAAAACGGCTACCTGAAAAAGGCAGCCGTTTATGATTACAGTAATTTTTTTGCAGAATTAGACTTTGCCACGAACTCTGGCAGCGTTTGCCACTCTTTCAATGGCGATCATGTATGCTGCGTCGCGCATGTATACTTTACGTTTTTCAGCAAGATCAGCTATTGCGTTGAAGGCTTTAGTAATAGTTGCATCCAGTTTGTTCAACACTTCGTCTTTTTCCCAGTAGAAGTTCATGTTGGCCTGTACTTGCTCGAAATACGAACAGGTTACGCCACCGGCGTTACACATGAAATCTGGAATTACGAAAATGTTGTGTTCTTTGAAATATTCATCGGCTTCACGCGTGGTGGGGCCATTTGCGCCTTCTGCTACCAGTTTAACTCTGTCTTTAATCGTGGCAACTGTTTCGGCGTTGAGCTGATTTTCCAGGGCACAAGGAATCAGAATGTCAACATCCTGAGAGACCCATTCGTCGCCCGGCAGGATTTCGTAGCCTGCTTCGGTTGCTTTGGCTTTGTTAATTGCGCCATAGCTGTCGGTAATCGACATCAGGAAATCCGGGTCTACGCCATCCATGTTACGATAGGTATAGGCAACATTGTCTTGTTCGTCCCAACAGGAAACACACAAAACCTTTCCACCGTATTCGATGAAGAGTTTTGCTGCATACTGGGAAACATTACCGAAGCCCTGGAAAGCTGCTGTCATATCTTTTATATCTAGGTTCAGGCGTTTGAGAGCTTCGCGGACACAATATATAGCACCAAATCCTGTTGCTTCTGTGCGTCCCAGGCTTCCACCCATACCAATTGGTTTACCTGTGATAAATCCGGGGAAGTGACCACCGGCCAGTGATTCATATTCGTCCAGCATCCACATCATATGTTGACCATTGGTCATAACATCTGGAGCCGGAACATCTTTTACAGGGCCAATGTTATTGAATATCTGGCGCACCCAGCCACGGCAAATCTGTTCCTGTTCGGCTGGAGATAATTTTCTGGGGTCGCAAATGACTCCACCTTTACCACCACCAAGAGGAATATCTACTACAGCACATTTCCATGTCATCCAGGTACTAAGCGCACGCACTGTGTCTGCTGTTTCCTGTGGATGGAATCTTATACCACCTTTACAGGGACCACGCAGGTCATTGTGTTGGATGCGAAATCCGCGAAAGATCCTTTTGGATCCGTCGTCCATACGAACCGGAATAGTGAAATGAAACTCACGGGCCGGCCAGCGTAGAAGTTCACGTACTCCATTTTCAAGCCCCAGCATATCTGCGACGTGATCAAATTGTGCCTGTGCCAATTCAAATGGATTAAATTCACTTGCCATCATTATCTCCTGATTTTTTTAGAATAATTAACAAACAAATTCAGCCTCAGTTAGTTCAGGAAAGCACCATCTTACTTATAGTCTTCGCAATGCCAGATACCTGAAACAGGTTTCGGCCATTTGCATGATTGTCTGTTTTCGCAGTTTGCGCACAGACCAAGCAAATGAACGTCATCAGACTCGGGTTTGGCATCTTGAACAATACGCTCATTTCCTAAGGAGTCTGGTCTAGGCAATGAACAACATTGATACATCTCGCACTGAAGAATAGGAGCTGTTGCTTGCACCAGCACGCTGCATTCTTCTTGACTAGCGCAGTTTGAACATACACTTATCGCTAAAAAATCCAAGTTAATTTTTTCATTTTTTTTAGCAGTATTCTTATTTGTCATATGAGGGCCTCCTTATGCGTCAATGTTGTCAATAATCCAAAAGCTCTAGTAACTTAATAAGCAGAAGATGTGCCAAAAATAACAATGTCTGTGTGTCAGTGTTGTTGGTGTCGTAACTATGTAGAAATACTAGGTGAAATATGAATAAGAAGGGTCGGCGGTGAGGTTGGAGATAGCAATTTGGTCTTTGAAGAAGGGTGGGTAGAAACTCCCCGCTGAGGAGAAATTCCCCGGTTTCCGGAGTTCCTGAAAAATCGGTGCAAATTTAAGAAAAACAAAAAAAATTATCGGGTAATTCATATTTGTTGGAGTTGCCAGGATTGTATAGTAGTATTTTTTGCACTTCATGTTCGTTTTGGCTTTATTTTTTTGGTTTTGATATTAAAAAATGATTGCTTGCTAGATCAATGGGAGATGTAGACTTATGAGCGAATTTGACATTTTACAGCATCGCTTTGATACTTTTCGTTCCTTGATGCCACACCGTATACGCGAAATACTATTGGTTTCAAGTGTATATGATGCCTATGTGCTTGAGGAAGACGGTAGTTTGGAAGAGCGCATCTGGGAAGAGTATATGGAGCGCGGCTTGTCGTCTATTCCTCACATGCGCAAGGTGAGCTCTGTAGTTGAATCGCTTGCCATCATAGATAATGAAAAAATTGATTTGGTTTTGACCATTGTTCATGATGATGAAGATCTTGCTCTGGAGTTAATTAAAAAGGTCAAAGAAAAGAAACCGGACTTGCCCGTTGCCATGCTGGTTACAGATCCGGCCATGCTGGTGAAGTTTTCCCGAAAAGATTCCTCTACGGTGGACAAAGTTTTTCTCTGGCAAAATGATCCATCCCTTTTGCTTGCTATTGTAAAAAGTTTTGAGGATTGCCTTAACGTTGCTCATGATACCCGTGAAGGCAAAGTTCGAGTGATCTTGCTGGTGGAAGATTCTGTGTCCCATTATTCATCATTTCTGCCTATGATGTACACCGCTATTATGGGGCTAACCAGAAGCCTGATGGATGACGGACTCAATTACCTGCATCGACAACTTCGAATGCGTTCTCGTGCCAAAATATTATTGGTAGATAATTACGAGGATGCCATTGAATTATATAAAAAATATCGGCACTATTTGTTAGGTGTGGTTACAGATGTACGCTTCTGGAATGACGGGGAACTGGATGCTGAAGCCGGAATAAAACTTGTTACGGAATTGCGCGAAGATCTGCCGGCATTGCCTATCTGCATTCAATCTGCTGAGCCCGGGAAAAATCGACAGCGCGCTGCTGACCATGATGCACACTTTCTGGATAAAAACTCACAATATCTGGTTGAGAAACTGGAAAGTTGGTTAATGGAGTTTATGGGATTTGGCGACTTTATTTTTCGCAATAGCGAGGGCGGAGAAATATGCCGGGCGAGCTCTTCTCGCAAATTATTAAAATGCCTGAAAAATGTTCCTATTGAGGTTGTATTGAGGCATGCTAAGCATCAGGATTTTTCACACTGGATGATGGCGCGCACAGAGATGATGATTGCAGAGCGTTTGTATCCTGCCAAGGTGGAAGAATTTTCCAGCGATGAAGAAATACGAGAGTTTCTGATAAACACCATAGAAACGGCATTATATGAGAAGCAGAGCGATGTCATTACCCACTTTTCACCAGAAAACAATCCGCGTGAAACTCAGTTTATGCGCCTTGGTAAAGGTTCGCTGGGTGGCAAGGCTCGTGGCATTAGTTTTTTACGTTATTTCCTCTCAAGATTGCAAGTTCGTAGTGAGTTTACCGATATTTCGATTGAAATTCCGCCAACAGTTGTTGTTTGTTCGGATTATTTCAAGAAATTTATGAAGCAGCATGATCTATGGGATTTTGCCCTTAGCAGTAAAACAGACCATGATGAACTGAAACAGCGATTTTTGGATTTACCCATGCCGGACGGTTTGGAAAATAATTTAAGAAGCTTTCTTGAATATATGAATGAGCCTCTGGCTGTAAGATCATCAAGCATTCTGGAAGATTCTCGTCACTTACCTTTGGCTGGTCTATATTCAACATACATGTTGCGTAACAACGAGGAAGACTTTGAAAAACGACTTGATTCACTTGTTAAGGCTGTCAAGCGCATATGGGCCTCCACTTTTGGAGATAATCCCAAGTCATACTTTAAGCAGTCTTCATATCGTTTAAAAGATGAAAGAATGTCTGTAATTATCCAAAGTCTGGGTGGCGCAGCACACGGTGAATACTTTTATCCTACCTTTTCAGGTGTTGCACAATCTCATAATTTCTATCCGGTTTCGTATATGAGACCGGAACACGGCGTTGCTCAGATTGCTCTTGGTTTTGGTAAAACGGTTGTGGAAGGTGGCTCCATTGTTCGCTTTTGTCCCAAGTACCCGCAGATTCTGCCGCAGTTTGCTAAAATAAGAGATTGGTTATACTTTACCCAAAAGGAATTCTATGCACTCTCTCTGGATAATTCTGCAACTGCCGATAGCGGTGAAATAAACGAAGACGACCTGGAATCTCTGTCTGTTCAGGTAGCAGAAGAAGATGGTGTTTTGCAGCATGTAGCCTCTGTTTATCAGGGGGACAGCGATTTGCTTGTTGACAGCTTTTTCTATGAAGGCCCGCGTATTGTAACATTCATGAAAGTTCTCAGAGATCCTAACCTTCGTTTGGGAGAACTTTTAGGTGTGATTTTGCGTGCCTCTGAAAATGCCATGCGAACCCCGGTAGAGATAGAATTTGCGGTGGATCTAAAACATGGAGCGAAACCTGTTGTATATCTTTTGCAGCTTAGACCTATGGCATCCAAGCAAAGGTGGGAAAAAGTACATATAAGCAAGTCCCAGGTTAGTAGTGCCGTTTGTTATTCTAATCAGGCTCACGGCAACGGGATCATCAAAGATATCAAAGACATTGTTTTTGTGAAACGGGACAGTTTTGAGAAATCAAAATCTAAAGATATTGCCAGCGAAATAGGCTTGATTAACCAAACCTTGGTGGATGAAGAGCGTCCTTATCTGCTGGTAGGATTTGGTCGCTGGGGTTCAATTGATCCATACATGGGTATCGGTGTCAAGTGGTCACAAATCTCTGGTGTTAGGGTTCTGGTTGAAGTGGGACTTTCCGATTTTAATGTAGATCCTGCTCAGGGGACACATTTTTTCCAGAATGTTACTTCGTTAAACATTGGCTGTCTGTCTGTTCCACATGGGACAGAGTCACACATTGATTGGGAATGGCTGGACAGTTTGCCGGTCAAGCAGGCAACAAAATATCTTAAGCATGTTCAGTTAGACAAAGCAATGGAAATACGTATTGACGGTCAGGATGGTAATGCCGTGATTGTTACGGAGTAAAGATTTTTCTGCTTTGGGAGTCCTAGACTTGGTAGCAATTTGAGCAATACGCAGGTGGTTGCCCATCATAACCTGATCTTTGATGGGCCATGCTACTGCACTTCGGGGAACATTATTCCCATTCCACCCCATATTTATAAACCCGTTTTTTGGGTGACTTTCGCTTTCCTCACTGACACTGGATGAGAGCATGATGGTAATAATCAAAATAATAATTGTTGGTATAAAACAAAGATTATTTTTTTCAGTTCTTATCAGTGTAGCTTTCTTCTCTTTCCTGTGTGTGGTGTTATATGCAATTGCGTTGTTTTCTTATATTAACACAATAATCTTTTCAGGGTTTAACTCCGACCGCAGAGCTGGTTCTACCATCTATTTTTATGATGGTTGGTTTTTCAAGTTGAATATGTGTTGCAAAAGTTTTCTTTTCGATGATTTTCTGTGATCGCAGCCATTTCCAGTCTATTACCGCGTCCTTGTTTCCATATTGCATGGTAAGATAGCCGATGCCCAGCGAGGTAATGTTCTGGAAAAAATGAGCCCCGTTTGAAGGATCAATGCGAAAGTCTTCCAGTGAGGCTTCCACCATTACTGCTGCTTTGGAAATTTGTGCCCAGCCAACCCCAATACCCAAGTATGGATCAGATGAGCCCCAGCGACCGAAACCTATAAGCATGTAATTTCTATTGAGGCTTTCCATTTTCTGGTTTAGTTCATCGATTTCGTTCTTAATTTCATTCATGTACATTTTGTCAAAGCGGTCGGGATCAATGAAAATTATATCGGCTATGTCTTTGCGGATTCCGTTGCCAAGCGCCATGTTGGTGCGAATCCAGCTATTATCGCATTCATTGTTGCTGATGGCTACTTCACCATGTTCTGCATTTGCTATCAGAGGTCTTAATTGCAGTATTTTAAATTCGTTCTTTTTGGGACTGTTCCATAAGTTAACCGCATATTCCATTTCAATGGGACAACCCATGGCAGATTGAAAAATCTCGAACACATTAGCCAGAATATCTGCCAGCGGAAATTCATTGTATTTCAGTATACCGGAAAATGTGGCTAACCTTGGGCCGTTATAGGACAGGCTGTCTCGGATAATATTATCGGCTGGACAGTAGACAGATCCGATAAGATCGAGTTCATTATCTTTTTCAGCCTGTGACAATTCAACCAGTTCCAAGCCATCATAATCTTTTTTCCATACCGGTATTTTGCTGGGGGACAAGTTTAACGCAAAATACTGCCTCTGGCTCATGTCCAGCCAGTCTTTGGGACTGGAGAATTGTGGTAAGACCTGAGGATATTGTGGAGAGAATCTTACTACAGAACCTCCGTCTACAACCATTTTTCCCAGGCCAACGGCAATGTGGCTAACTCCGTCTTCAGGTTCCATGGGGCCATATGGGTAGAAATTATGAGACTGTCCCACACCGGAGAATGTCGGGTAAAAATAGTTGGCGTGCTGCTTGCCGACAACTTCCTGAACTATTACAGCCATTTGCTCGGATTCTATCCTGTGTGAGGTGGCTTTGAAGTAGGATTTTGGATTGCGTCCGTAGGTTGAAGCCCAAACCATTTTAATAACAGCTAAAAGCTGTGCCAGTCTTTCTGTTTCAGATTGCGAATTATTTGGAATCATGTAGGTGGCGTACAAACCTGCAAATGGTTGAAGATGGGAATCTTCCAGAATACTGGAGGATCTTATCGCAAGTGGCTGGCTGGTGCGCTTAAGATAGTGACGCAGGCTTACGTACAATTCCGGCCTTATTCGGGCACTTAGAAAACGCGATCTTATTTCGTTGATATCGTCGCATTCGATGGCAAATCTTTTTAGCTGGTTTACCTTTAGAAAATGCTCAAACTCTCCCGCACCCAAAACAAGAGTGGTTGGGACATCAATGTCTATTGTGGGAAAAGTTTCTTTGATGTTAAATCTTTTGAGAATGTATCTGACAAAAGCTATACCGCGTCCTTTGCCACCAAGAGAGCCTTCGCCCAGATGCATAAATCCCACATTTTTACTGGATCTCTTGATAGAAAATTTGGCTACAACATCACGCTGTTTATCTGCCAAACCATCGGAGATCAATTGAATGATATCCCGCCTTACAGCTTCCAGAGAAGAATATTGATCAACCTTGCGATATTTCATGCTTTCTGCAATGTTGATCTCGGTTCGGGCCATTAGCCAGTTTGAAAAATGATTACGTTCTGCATGCCAGATAAGGGATTCTATTGGAACTTTCTGAATAGTTTCCATTAGTTCGTAAGTGTTGGTGGAGCGATCTACTTCAACGCCATTTGGAAGGCGAAAAACGAAATCGCCAAAGCCCATTCTTTCCTCAAGAAAGGTACGAAGGTCAATCAGAAGAGAAGGGGAGTTTTTATCCAGGAAATCGGCTCCGATACTGTAAGCGCGATTTTGATTTAACATGGGTTCGGAAGAATGAAGCATTACGGGTAAATCTGGAGAATCATTACGTATGGCTTTAACAAAGTCAAAGCCCGCATCAGGATCTTTTTTCCCATTTCGAAAGTAACGCACATCCGAGATCACTCCCAGCATATTTTTTTTGTATTTATTGTAAAGTTCTATGCCTTCTTCATATGAATCGGCTAACAAAACCTTTGCTCTGGAACGCATTCTGAGTTGTTTGTGCAGATCATTAAAACCGTCATCAATCAAGTTTCTGGTGAGCTTCATTATCACGCGGTACATGATTGGCAAAAATGAAGAATAGTGAATTATTGCATCTTCCATCAGGAGTATGACACGCACCTTGCCATTTGCGGTATCAGGATCAACATTGAATTTGTCTTCCATAAGTTTAATTATGGCAAGCAGGATTTCAGCATCGTTATTCCACAGAAAAATATTGTCAATATCTTTGCGCTCATGAAAAGGGGGCAAAGTTTTTAGTTCAGATGGGTCTGTAGCCAAGAGAACGATGGGCAAGTCCGGCAGTATTTGTTTGGCTTTTCTGGCAAATGCGAAAGGATCACCTTCACTCAATCTGGTCATTACCAGGACCATATCCAACCGACCCTTTTTGACAACTTCCAAGGCTCTTGGAACTGTTGAAACTCGCTGGACATTTGGTGGGTCTGTCAGCCTCATGCCAACATATTGGCTCCATATTTGTTCTGAAAGGCTTCCATCTTCTTCAAGTACGAATGCATCATACAGATTTGAAACCAGCAGGATCTCTCTGATCCTGTTAGGCATCAAAGATCGATAATCGTCAAACTTGGGGATATAATCAAACACGTTGCTCATAGATGGGCTCCTGAATAGCATTAAAACGGCATGTGCGGGAGGATACCATATTTGTTAATAATTAATGGAGTTAATTTTCTATCCGGCTTAGATGATTACTAAAAATGCATTTTTTTTCCTATAGTGGTGTTTCTTTAATAAAGATTAAAAAATTTTAATATGTAAGGAATACAAATAAGAAAACATTACAAATAAATCTAAGTATGTGGAAATATTATAAAGATCAAAGTAGAATGTTTCTCTGTTTTGAGTATTTCTAAATCCAAACTTGGTAAATGAATGAAAATGATTGTCAACTTTTCAATTCAACACTATACTCTCGTGTGTAGACAGGTGCAGCATGAACTTCAGGGATTATCCACTCAAATAAATGCATTCCTGTTTGTGTTTATACATAATGCAAGGGAGATAAAATGTCGTCAGCAAAAATGTGGAAATGTGAAGTTTGTGGATATATTCATACAGGTGAAGAGCCTCCCGAGAACTGTCCTGTTTGTGGAGTTGACAAATCAATGTTTTCTCCTTTTAATGCAGTAAAAGAGCAGCCCGAAATAACTTCTGAAAAATGGAAATGTACAATTTGCGATCATATACACGAGGGTGATGAACCACCTGACGTTTGTCCGATATGCTCCGCTAAAAAAAGCATGTTCAAGGCTGTTGATAACGGTGTGGAACGCATTGGTGATAGTGATATAGAAAACATTATTATTGTCGGAGGTGGTATTGCTGCTTTAACTGCAGCTGAAAATGCCCGTTTGACCTCTGCCAGTGTTAAAATAACCGTTGTTTCTAAAGAAGAATTATTACCATATTACAGACTGAATCTTACCCGATATCTGGCTGGCGAAGTTGGCATGGATAGTTTGCCCATTAAAACGCTAAGTTGGTTTGATGAAAATAAAATTGACCTTGTTTATAACGAAGTAGTAAAGATTTTGCCAGAGAATAAACAGGTTAATCTAAAAGACGGGAAAGTACTTGATTATGACAGGCTTCTTCTCGCCAATGGAGCACATCCCTTTGTCCCACCGATAATGGGAGGAAATTTAAAAGGGGTATATGTCTTCCGAACTATTGAAGATGCAGCCAACATCCTCGATCTTGCAAAACCTGGCAGCAAGTGTGTCTGTATTGGTGGTGGCCTTTTAGGACTTGAGACTGCAGGGGCACTTGAGGCGCGAGGCGTATCTGTTGAGGTTCTGGAAGGTTTTGATTGGCTGTTACCTCGTCAGCTACCCCAAAAGGCTGGCAATCTCCTGCAGAAGTTTATGGAAGACAAGGGAATAAAAGTTCGGACGTCTGCTGCGGTGGCGGAGATTGTAGGCGATGAAGAGGTAAGGGGAGTGCGTCTGAAAAGTGGCGATGTGCTTGAGGCCGATTTTGTAATTCTTTCGACAGGTGTGCGCCCCAACAGTTATCTGGCTCGCCAGGCTGACCTGAAAGTAAAAGCCGGCGTTAAGGTTGACGACTATCTGTATACCTCCAATCCTGCTATTCTGGCTGCCGGCGATGTAACCGAGCATAATGGAATCGTTTACGGCATCTGGCCCGCCAGTCATGCACAAGGAATGGTTGCAGGCATAAACGCTGCTGGTGGCAAAGCACAATTTAACGGTATTCCTCAATCTACCAGATTGAAGGTTCTGGGAATTGATTTGTTTAGTATCGGTAACATTTCGCCACAAGACGCGGGATATGAAACATGTGAAAAAGAACTTGATGGCAATTATCACTATGTAGTTGTACGTGATGGTTACATGGTTGGTGCTGCAATGCTTGGAAATACAGAAAACTCTAATTTGGTGCAGGAATTAATTGAATCTGGAGGACAGCTTAAAGAGGCTGCTTCATTGATTGAAAAGTATCCGTTTTTATTGGAAATGTCTAAAAGTGCATAGTTATTAATTTACAACCGAAAGGAACATTAACATGGCAAGTATTAAAGGAACCAAAACAGAAAAGAATTTATTGGCAGCTTTTGCAGGTGAGTCACAGGCCAGAAATCGTTACACCTATGCTTCAAGCGTGGCACGTAAAGCCGGTTATGTTCAGATTGCAAATATCTTTATGGAAACAGCTGAAAATGAAAAAGAGCATGCAAAACGCTTTTTCAAATTCCTTGAAGGTGGAGACTGTGAAATTACCGCTACCTATCCTGCTGGAATAATTGGTGATACCGCAGAAAACCTGAAAATGGCTGCTGCCGGTGAAAACGAAGAGTGGACCGAGTTATATCCGGCATTTGCTGCAACAGCTAAAGAAGAAGGTTTTAACGAGGTAGCCGCTGCTTTCACCATGATCGCCAAGGTCGAAAAAGAACATGAAGAGAGATATGTAAAACTTCTGGAAAGAGTTGAAGCAGAAGGCGTGTTCAAACGTGATGAAAAAGTAAGATGGAAATGCAACAACTGTGGTTATGTCCATGAGGGAACCGAAGCTCCAGAGACATGTCCCGCATGTATACATCCCCAAGCATACTTCGAAGTAAAAGGTGATAACTTCTAAATACAAAGTACTTTTTAATAAAACAGAAGTCCGTCTTTTATAAGGCGGGCTTTTTTTGATATAGATTTTGCTGGAAATTTGCGAAGACTATTGAAAAACTTTACCGATAGCATTGTTCAGGTCAGTGGGGGTGAACGGTTTTTGCAGGAAATCTGATGGAGACTGGGTGGTAAACCTTTCGCGAATAACACTTTCACTGAAGCCACTGGCAAGTAAAATAGGAATTTCTTTATCAATATCTTTTAGTTTGTAGAATGCTTCTTCACCGTTCATATTGGGCATGGTTAAATCCAGAAGAACAAGATCAATATCATTGCCTCTACTCTTGAATATCTCAATAGCTTCTTTGCCGTCGGAGGCCAGAAGTACTTCGTGACCACACTTTAGCAAGGTTTTTTTTGCCACATGTCGAACAAGTCTTTCATCATCTACCACAAGTATTGTCTTGTTGGTGTTGACGGATTGCATGTTCTGGATTTTTGGGGAACAAGTGGTTTGCTTTTGTGCAGGCAGAAGTATTCTGATGGAAGTTCCCTGTCCTAGTTTGCTGTCGACTGCTATTCCTCCATTATGACCAATCACAATGCCCAGAACTGCAGATAAACCTAATCCTCGTCCTGTAAATTTTGTGGTGAAAAACGGCTCGAACATTTGTTCTCTGGTTTCAATATCCATACCGCAGCCATTATCTGTTACTTCGATGTAGCAGCATTTTCCGTCCGGAATATCGCCATCCAGATGAAGTTTTGCGCGGTACTCGCTGTCGCATTCAATCTCACCAGTAGAGATAGATATCTTGCCATTTTTCTGGCCAATCGCCTCAGAGGCGTTGTGTATCAAACTCATTAGCACCTGTTGAATTTGACTGTGATCAGCCATGACGTTATCCATCTTTTCGGCAAGATTCAAGTCTATTTTGATATTGCCTCCGGTGTAGGAACCAGGCAACATTTTAATATTCTTTATAGTCTCACTCAGGTTTAGATTTTGCAGATGGAAATGTCCTTTTCCGGAATAGGCCAACATTTGCAAAGATAAGTTTGTTGCAAGCTTTACAGCTTCCTTGCATTCATCCAGATATTCAACAGCTTGATCCAATGGGTCTAGATCCATCAGGGCCAATTCTATATTGCCGACAATTCCTGTAAGCAAATTATTGAAATCATGTGCAACGCCTCCAGCCAGTTGACCTATGGCCTGCATTTTTTGAGCTTGATAAAGCTCTGCTTCGAGTTTAACCTTTTCGTTATGATCTTCTATCCGGTCGGTAATGTCCCTGCAAATACCTTCAAGAGCAATCAGTTTGCCATGCTTGTCAAAAAGTGGTACCCATTTTTGTTCAATGTGCAGAATTTTGTCATTTTTGCATATCCACCTTAGTACAATGGGGTTGTTATCGTTTTCTTTAACAATTGAACCATTGTCTAATTTAACTCTGTCTTCATGGTGGATTATTTTATAGTCAAGTTCAGGGTCGTTATAGAAATCTTCGGGAGAATATCCAAGGATTTGTTCACAGACAGGGCTGACAAACTCAACCTTTTTCCTTGGAAAAAGTGAAATGCGGAAGATCATATCCCTGGCATTTTCTGCCAGTAGGCGAAATCTCTCTTCGCTCTCTATTATAGCTTCTTCCTCGTTCCATCGTTTTGTAATGTCGCTTATTATAGTCAAAACTTCATTTTCAGAACAGGCAACCATTCTTGCTTCGTAATGCTTTTTGGCGTCCTTTTTGGGAATTGTATAACGGAAGATCTCCATTCGTCCTGTATCCAGAACCTGTGAAATTTTTCCAATAGTCAGATCTGCTACCATTGCCGGTAGAAGCTGATGCAAAGTTTGGCCGATGATGCAGTTAGCGTCGAATGTGGCTTTATGATGGGCAGGAGGACGTACATCGATGTAGGTACCTTTACGGTCCAGAATAACCAGCATGTCTGGCAATGCATCAAGAATGGCTCTGTTTTTACCCTCGCTTATTTTAAGTTTTTGGTTGATGCTGTAGTAATCTCTAACATCTTTGTTATTTACAAATGTGTCTGATGCAAAAGTGATATTTAAGTTTTTCTGATTTTCTTTCCACAAAAAAGTTCTTTTATTGCAGTCTGGAATATTTACATTGCTTAAGTCCAGATATAGGTTCATTCTTTTGGAGAAATATTGTTTTTGATCCATGGTTGTTGAAGCCAGGGTGAGTTGACACTTGTTGTTTTCTTCGTAGATCTCAAGAACATCAATGATGTTGTGACCAAGAACTTCGGTGCTTGGGTCCTTCAATGCAGATTTATTTGCAAATAAAATTGCGCCATCCCCATCGGTTAGCCATGCCTTCTCATTAAAGTAGTCAAGCAATAAGCAATAATTCCTGATTTGATCTACTATACTCATAAAACGTATTTCCTATACTTCGGATATCAATAACTATTTATGTCCTGTTCCCCCTCCGATCCCCATAAATACTTTGCCTACTGACAAAAGTAATTAGTACTCTGATAAACTTCGACCTATAAAATATCCAAAACCCCATATTTTTCAACAAATTTTTTAAATAAAATCAATATTATTTTAAGGTCGTCTAACTTGTTGATATTACATGCCACAAAGTGTGTTGCATTTCTGTTAATATTTTTAAAAAAATTGTACAACATTATGAAGTTACAATAAATTATATTTGCTTATGTTGTAATTACGACTTATCGCATTTTAAAATCTCTGTTTTACAATATAATTACATAAAAAACTTCCAATTACATCAAGTCTCACTATATTCTATTGTGATATTACCAGCGTTTTTAATGGCTGATTCTTGTAAGTTTTAAAGTCACCTTTGTTGAAGTTGAGGATATTATGGAAAACATTGTTTTACTTGATAAATTAAAAAATAAATATCCGGAAAAATTCGCTGAATTTGAAGAAATATTTAAAAACATCAATCGTGGCGACCGCATGTTCATTAGTTCTGCTTGTGGTGAACCTCAGACTCTGCTGAAAGAACTTATTAATTACGTTGAATCATCACCTAATGCCTTTTTTGATGCTGAGGTATTGCATATATGGAGTCTGGGTGTTGCCCCATATGCCAATAAAAAATTCAAACGCAATTTCAGGCTTAACTCGTTTTTTATCAGTAATATGACCCGTGATGCGGTTAACAGTGGTTCTGCTGATTATGCTCCCACATTTCACTATCAGGTACCCGATCTTATCAGGCGTGGTCATGTTCCGGTAAACGTAGCTTTGATTCATACTTCAATGCCGGATTGTCATGGTTATGTCAGTTTGGGTGTCAGTGTAGATATTGCCAAGGCAGCCGTAGAAACAGCCACTCTTGTTATCGCCCAGATAAATCCGAACATGCCAAGGGTTTATGGTGACTCTATGTTGCATGTAACACATCTCGACTATATGGTTTATGGTGATGATCCGCTAATAGAGTTTGAAAAGCGTGTTCAGGATGATGTCAGCTCGCAAATTGGTAAATATGTGGCCAGTATAGTTGAAGATGGTGACACCATTCAGGTTGGATACGGTACTATTCCAAACGCAATATTAAAGTATCTTGAGGACAAAAAACATCTTGGTATTCATACGGAATTATTTGTTGATGGGTTGGCAAAGCTGATAAAATGTGATGCCGTTGACAACTCTCGAAAGACCATCAATCGTAATCAAACCGTGGCTTCTTTTTGTATGGGAAAAACTGAAACATACCAGTACATTGACAACCATCCTAAATTTGCATTTATGCCGGTGGATTATACAAACAATCCGCTTGTGATTGCCCAGAATCATCAGATGACAGCAATCAACACTGCCTTACAAATTGATCTTTCAGGACAAGCTACAGCCGAATCAATTGGTACAAAGTTTTTCGGAGGGATAGGAGGCACCGCAGATTTCATGCGTGGTGCTGCTCTTGCGCCAAATGGTAAAAGTATCTTAACCATGCAATCCACCGCACAAAATGGAACTGTCTCAAGAATTGTTCCACTACTGGATCATGGTGCCGGTGTTACCTTGTCCAGAGGTGACATACACTACGTAGTGACAGAATATGGCATTGCATATCTCTATGGTAAAAATATTCGTGAAAGAGCAATGGCTCTTATTTCTATCGCGCATCCAAAATTTAGGGAAGAACTTCTTGCCGAGGCCAAAAAACATAGCTTCATCTATAAGGATCAGGCTTTTGTGCCAGGCTTTGCCGGTGAATATCCCGAACATCTTGAAACAGAGCGTGCCACCAAAAAAGGTGAAACCCTGATGCTGCGTCCGGTTAAACTGAAGGACGAGCCTTTGTTGAAGAAGTTCTTCTATTCTCTGAGCGATCACAGCATATACAACCGCTTTATCTCTGCCAGAAAATATATTCCACACGAGCGTTTACAGGCTTTTGTGGTAATCAACTACACTCGCGAAATGGTTATTCTTGCCACCAAGGTTGATAAAGGCAAGGAAGAGGTCGTTGGTATTGGTCAGTATGCCATTGATGAAAAAATGCATACCGCCGATGTTGCCTTTGTGGTCAAGGATGAGTATCAGGGGCAGGGGGTCGGTACCAAATTACTGCGATACCTCACCTATCTGGCCAAATCACAGGGTATTTTAGGCTTTACTGCCGATGTGCTGGTCAATAACAAGGCAATGCTGCATATGCTATACAATATGGACTTTGATATAGAGCAAGACGTTTCAGAAGGCGTGTACACCCTGAAGTTATGGTTCAGGGAAGGGCAGCGTGGAGCTTGATGGGCTAGGCATGGAACAGAGTTTCCTAGGGGATTCGTGTTCATATTAAAATAAGAGAAAAACAAATTTATGTTTAGAAAATCAATCTTTGAATGGGAAGAACCACATGAATATAAACAAGTGAGAAAAAGAAAAGAAATGAAAGAGATAAGAGATTTTGCAATGCCTAAAGAAATTCTTAGGAAAGGGATAATTGCAATATTGCCAGTAGTCATCTTTATAGTTTGTAATGTGTGTTTTTTTCCTCAAATACATTTTGAGAGGTTTGAACTAGCTGTTGTATGCGCTATTTTTATTTATCCTTTTTTATTGTGCTTAGCTTCATTTCAGACTTTGTTAGAAAAAAAACATTACAAGGTAACAGATAAATACATTGCAATTTTGGGTTCTCAACAGCCTTCAATAATTCTTTTTAAGGAAATTTGTAACGCCAATATTGTAACAGAAGATTCAGTACGAAAATTGAAATTTATATATTCAAATAAAGATTTTGAGTTACCATTCCCGGATGACTTTGATTTAGAAGCCATCGTAAAATATCTTCGTGAGCAACACTATGTTCGAATTGAAGATTTCAGAAAAAAGTAAAACAAATTATACAACATGTAAGTCTGCTAAACTAATGCTCAATTTCTGAGTGAATTGGCCTGCAAAAAGTTATACCTTCTCGATTCTCACATAGTTGGCGAGGATTCCTCGTTCGCGGAATTTCTCTTCGAAGATCGTTTCGATGTTTTCTGCTGCATATTCGCTATTAGCCAGATCTGTGGTTTGTCTGGTGATCTTGAAGGGAGTGTCGGCGATCATTCTCAGCATGTCGCTGTAATAAATCTGATGATCCGTTTTAATGTCGAATGCTCCACCCGGTTTTAATATCTTATATACAACTGCCAAAAAATCAGGGGTACACATGCGCATGTGATAATGCTTCTTTTTGTTCCACCATGGATCGGGGAAAAACATGAATAGCTGATCCAGTTCGGCTTCATCGAAAATAAAGTTTAAATAATTGGCATCGAATCGCATGACATAAGAGTTGTCTGCTCCGGCGGCTGAGAGGCGTTTGGCAACTTTATAAAAACGTCTGAACTTCATTTCCATGGCTATAACAAGTTTGTCCGGGTTTGCTGCAGAATATTCAGCAACAAACTTGCCCTTACCGGGGCCAATTTCAAGATGAAGTTCTTTACCTTCGCACCATTCGTTCCATTTGCCTTTTCTGTTTATTCCCTCCATCGGATTAATAACTCTTTCCGGATATTGTGTGAGGGTTCGAGGAAGGTAAGGGTTTAAACCTTTGCTATAATTATCTTCGTCGTAGAAAGGTCTTTGGGGTTCCAGCGGTTTATGTTTTACTTTAGTCATGTCAGAACTCGCAGTGTGTATGGTTATCGCTCAGAGGGGTCAAGCAGTTCAGGGTGAGCCAGTCGGTGTTTTTTAACATTCTGAATTATCTCGGTTAGTGGCATTCCGTCAATATGTGAAGCGGTTTCTGACCACTTTGCCTCATAGATGTCACGTATCCGGTATATTCCATCGGTATAAAACTTCCAGTGATTCATTACTGCAAAATCGGCTGATCTGTCATTCCTCGATTGTCTGATATCTTTTCTCAAAAGGCCATCTTTCTGATATGCCATGAAGGAATTCCAGGGAGTATTGTTCCAGAAAACACTGCCGTTTTTTGGAACTACTTTATTAAGGTGTTCCAGAATACCAGTTGTACTTTGTGCCCAGAAGGTGCGTTGCATGCCAACTTCCGGTGCTGCTATCGAGCCACCCATTATTTCATTGTAATATGAAAGTGTGTACGGGTGAGTATGTTTGATGCCGAGCAAGCCCGGAACAATGATCGCCACTGCCAGCACAAAGCCCATAACGGTCTTCTGAATGCCTTTAAGATTCAGCGAGAGAGAGAGCCTGTCCACAATCCATTTGAGACAGATGGTGCAGACAATCGCCACATAGGGCATAGCGGTCATGTAGTGTTTAGTGCCACCGTAAATAGGTGTTTTAGGGTTGGCAATTATGAGATATGGAATGACGATATTCATGATTATGAAAAACTGATCCCATTTGCCGTCTGTGACTATCGGCAGATCCTGTCTTCTTGGTTCGTACCTTTTTAAAAGCTGGTTTTCTTCAGCAGAACTATTGCACAAGCCAACTTTGTCTGCTAGCCTGCCTTTTGAAAGCAGTATTACAAAGCCTGTTAAAAACACGAAAATGATCATTGCCGGGACAGTGTACCAGCTCATGACAAAGGGATAATGCCAGTCGAATGGAGGCGGATTGACAACTATATTGTGCAGGTAATATGTTTCCCAGGCTGGCGGATTGATATGCCTGTTAAAATATTCACCAAGCCTTGGCCAGGTGTCTGTCCAGATCCAGGGCCAAAGTAAAATAAACGAAAAAACAGAGGTAAAGACTGCCGGGAAAACCGGTGCGAGGTGTCTTGGTATTACCGGGTTGCGTCTGAAATAATGATAGAAGATGAGGATGTTGATTAGAAGCAGATCAAGGAATATCACCATTGCAAGTTTTTCGAAGAAGAAAATAAGAGCTGCTATTGGCGCTATAATTAAAACCAGCCCAAGAACTAAAACCCATTTTCTGGCAGTTCTGAAGCCGTAGGGAATGTCCTTAACAGAACGGCAAAATTCTTTTCTGTAGTTAGAATAAAAATACAAAAAGAAGAACAAAAACGGTAAAAAATAGGAATTGTTTTTGGTTGCCAAACCGACGCCTAAAAGCGCACCTGCAAGCCACGACCAGCGATGGGATTCCATGCCCTTTCTGAATGCGTATGCTGTCATAAACCACATGGCAACCACGGGAATGTCGAAGGTGTTGATATGGGTGTGGAAAAACACTCTGGGCAAAGTAAATAAAAGAACTATGGTAAATACCGCATACTTCATTCCCATCCATTCTGTTACCAGCAGGGTCAGGAATATCAGCAGCAGAGCCGACCAGAGCCAGGTTGCCATACGGTGACTGTTGCCATAGTTTAGAAGAGGCAGCCAGTTGTGAAAGACATCGTGGCTCAGACCCTGTACTGTTTTGCAAAAGGGCGGATGCTCGTGATTGTCGCGCCAGTAGCGGTTTATGCTCTTTTCCGAGAATGCCTCGAAAGGTTTTCCCTCTAAGGTGCTTGTAACGAGGTGTTTATACCAACCAAAGTTGGTTTTGGAGGCGGTGAAGTAATATCCTTCATCCTTGGTATATCCCATTCCTTCCCAGGTCGAGGCTATCCAGATAAAGTGTGCAGTTAAAAGCCCGAAGATTACGAGGGCAAGTATTTTCTTTTTAGGAAACTTTGAGTATTCCATTGCTATTTTACATATCCGTTAAAGGAAAAATGTCTCCGACCATCTCTTTCGGTTGTTACAACAAATTCTATGTCGTGCAGGTTGCCTGCCACTTTTTTCAGGCTGAACTCATGTCGATGCCAGCCGGTTTTGTTTTCCTGAGTTGCCCGACCGATTTTTTTGCCATCTACCTTTATATCAACATGTACAGGTAAACCAGTGTCGTCAGCAGCACCGTACAATGTCAGACCAGTAAACAGCACTACTTTCTTGTCTGCCCCGACGTTTCTGTATTTTATGTGAACTTCGGTATTGGTTACCGGATGCGACCAGATGGTTTTACGGACGGCATCGCCGATTTCCTGTGTCATCCATCCGACATTTTGCCAGTCGGCATTAGAACAGGTGAATCTGGAGTCTTTTCTTATCCAGCCCTGACAGGGCGTTTTCTTTTTGTCGCGCTGGTAGAAAACCTCGGCATCTGGAAGGTTTTCATGTAAGTCGAAGACTTTGCTACTGAAGTCGTTCATTACAAATCGCTCTACGGTAAGTGGGCCAATCTGCTTGTTGAAATCCGGTTTGTTACCTGCTTCAATCAGTTTGTCACGATCCAGAAAACGGTCGTAGCCTGAAACAACCCAAAGCCTTTTAGCGGTGGGCCAGTCTTCTTCTGCCACAAAGCGCAGGTACATATAGTCAAGTCTGGATTCAGCAAAGGCTTTTTCACCCATGGTTGCCCAGAAAGGAACAATAGCAACTTTATCACCGGGTTTGTATTCAGTCTTTACCAGTTTGGCAGCTTCGATCCATGTATTGAGCTCTGGCACCTGATTATCCAGCTTCTTGTAGAAAAGAATGGTCCAGATAAGTATTGCCACGATGGCAAGAACAAGAAGAATTGCCGAAATTGTCGACTTGTTCTGCATATTTACTTTATTTTCATCCATTATGTCGTTCCGGTAGAAAAACAAAATTCATCTTCAGAAATGACGCTATATATCATGTAGGCCAGAAGAAATCAAAGTGAAATAGATAAATTGTTATGCGTGAGGAGTATTAAAGCATGGGCATTTACAAAAAATAAAATTTATTTTGACAAAATGCTTGCCAAGCCAGTTGTTATGTGTTAGCTATTCTCCTCGCTTGATTGTGCCTTTGACAACAAGCCGCCGAAGTGGCGGAACTGGTAGACGCGCTAGGTTCAGGGTCTAGTGTCCGCAAGGATGTGCGAGTTCGAGTCTCGCCTTCGGCACCATTAGGAATATTAAGGACTTACAAGAAATTGTGAGTCCTTTTTATCGTTTATGGATGGGGCTAAAATATGGATTTTGGGGCTGCACCGGGGCTGGGAATGTTCAGAAAAGTGTTCAATCACTGATCCATTCTCTTTTAAAGCCTTGAATCTTGTTGTCCCAATAAAAAATTGAATTAGCACTTTCGAACATATAGAAATCTACTGCAGGTGTCTTTATGTATATTTCTTCTGGCTCATCTGGCTCACAGGGGTCGCCGTAACCTTTAGCGCATGCAGTACGATATTTGCCAGGGGGGTATATTCCAACTCCCATTCTGCAATAATCATCACTACTCCAGTGCTCATCCTTTTCGTTGTATTCAACCAAAGTAACCATTTTGGGCTGGTGTTTTTCTTTGATGAAAAACACAAAGAGTCCCCAAGCCTTACCGTCCTTTTTAATCATAATCCATGAATGATCCTCAAGACCGTCTCCATTAAAATCCGCTTTCGCATGAGCGGGATTCATACCTTTTTTTCTGTAAAAATCCCAATCTCCTTCCAAACAGTCGGACTCTTTAGGAAAGCGCCATTTATCGTCAGGGATTGTGAGGCTAAAATGAGAAAAATCGGATTTCACCTCTACTACATCTTCTTTCAGATTTGGCTGTTCTACTGCAACTACATCACGGTGTGTGGAAATGTTGTCATGATTGTTTGATTCCATTTTCTTATTTTCACATGATGCGATCAATATAATAATGGATAGTACAGACAGCAGGCGTATTAACATTTATATCAACTTTCCTGATTGGAATAATTCAGCCCCATAGTATAGTAGGATG
>Ga0209475_10001707_pt1 | contig 25752 bp, 20 predicted proteins | sample tdDd471_FD_187128 | JGI IMG/M metagenome (GOLD analysis project Ga0209475, IMG submission 187128) | Marine sediment microbial communities from the Atlantic coast under amendment with organic carbon and nitrate - tdDd47.1 (SPAdes)... | ecosystem: Environmental > Aquatic > Marine > Coastal >... | reverse complement strand
CGGCCACGAACCGCTCGCTGCGGGCCAGGCCGCCGGTGAGCAGGACCTGCGCCACCGGTTCGCCCTCGAAGGCGGGCAACAGGCTCGTGATCTCCTTGCAGATCTGGTAGACCATGGCCTGGTAGACCTCCGTCACCACGGGATCCCCCGCCTCGACCTTGCGCTCCACTTCGCGGAAATCGGCGGTCCCGATGAGGTCGATGAGTCCCCCCCGACCCTTGTTCAGCTTGAGGAGCTCCTCCAGGGTGTACTTGCCGCTGAAGCAGAGACGGATAAGGTCGCCGGTGGGCAAACTGCCGGAACGCTGGGGGCTGAAGGGGCCTTCGCCGTCGAGGCCGTTGTTCACGTCGATGTAGCGGCCCTTGTTGTGCGCGCCCACGGTGATGCCGCCGCCCATGTGGCATACGATCAGGTTGAGGTACTCGTAGAAGGTCTCGTTCTCCTCGGCATAGCGCCGGGCGGTGGATATCTGGTTCAGGGCGTGGCTCACCACCCGTCGGCGGATATCCTTGAATCCCGTCACCCGGACGCGGTCGTCGGCTTCGTCCACCACCACCGGATCCACGATGAAGGCCGGGCGCGATGTATCGGCCACCAGTTCCCGGGCGATCAGGGCGCCCAGGTTCGAGGCGTGGTCGCTGCCGGTGCCGGCGAGCAGGTCGTCCCTCATGCGCTGGTTCACCCGGTAGGTGCCGTGGGGAATGGGCTCAAGCAGACCGCCGCGTCCGGACACGGCATCCAGGTCCTTCACGGCGATTCCGTGGTCCGACAGAACTTTCAGCAGCACGTCTTTTCGCATTTCGAACTGCGACACGATGCGCTGTCCCTCGAAGGGACTGAGTTCCTCGGCCGAGTGCTGGATCTCCTCGGTGAAAGCCTCCTGGTCGCCTTCGTACACCGCGATCTTGGTGGACGTGGAGCCCGGGTTGATGGCCAACACCCGGTGACGCGGGAAGAAGGTGCCCTTGGGGGTGCGGCTCCAGTGGCCGAACTTGTGCAGACGCAGCACGCTGGCCTTCACACCCAGCACCGCATCCTCGGCGGTGCTGTCCATGGGCAGGTCCACCCCCTGGAAGCGCACGCCGAACATGACGCTGAACTTCTTTGCATCGGGATAGCGGGTGGCGTACAGGTGGAACAGCAGGTTGCCGGTGTCCAGGTTCGGGGCGATGATCACGTTGGTGCCGCCCACGAAGCTGCTCTCCTGGCCGCGCCGGTACAGATGTGCCGACCGCTTGGACAGGGCCACCGAGATCTTGACTTCGCTCTCGATGTTGATGGTCTCGTAGCGCCGACCGTGCCGGATGCGATCGGCCAGCAACTCGGGGATGAGCTTGCTGGCGGCCCGCACACGTTCGGGACCGGGCCCGTCGTCCGAACCCTTGTTGGAATAGGACACCATGGCGCCGTTGATCACCGGCAGCACGTCTTCGGGAAAGAGATCGCGGGCCACGGCGCAGGTGCCGACGGCTACGTGGGCCAGCACGTCCGGTTCCACCGTGCTGTTGGCGCCCACATCGCCCACCACCAGGATGTTGTGGGGAAAGATGTCCGCCGGGTGACTGTCCGGCAGGATGATCACACCGGCCTCCGAGAGGATTTCCTGCTTGGCCAGCAGGCGCATCATGGGCCGGAAGTAGTCCTTGGGCTCATGGGTGATCCCGCCCACCACCATGTCGGCATGGCCCTGACGCACGGCCATGATGCCGAAGCGGCAGGGCTGGCTGATGAGCTGCATGGCTTCGTCGATATTGGTGGTCCGGCTCAGATTCTGGGGCAGTTCGGTACAGGCCCGGGCAAATTCCTCGCGCAGGTCCGACCGTTCCACCGGATCGCAGAAGACGCTCTCGGATAGGGCGAATTCGATGCGGGTGCGGTCCACGTGGCCCAGGTCCTTGTGAATGACCTCCTTGACCGCTTCTTCCTTGGCCAGGAAAATGGGACGCGCGAACCGCGGCAGATAACAGGCCGCCTCGATAATGCGGGGATCCGTGGCCTCGGTGAAGATGACCGCCGGGCGGTTCTTCATCACTTCGAGGATCTGTTTGTCGAATGCCCGTTCGATATCGTACATTGGGACTTCTCCTGGCCCTGAAGGGGGTTCAGGGCAAGTTGACCGAAAATCGACATTTTGCGCCGAAAAACGCCAGGCCGATAAATAATTAACGTAAATTTGGTCAGAAATCCTGACCGAGGCAAGGACGCCTCCCATGACCGCCGACAGCCCGTTGATCCCCGTGGCCCTAATAAAGGCATGTCGGGAGAAAATAACCAGTTACAATCTTGGTGAGGCGCCCACCTGGCTGCTTGTCAACGTGGACCGGCAGGTGTTGGCCCTCCTGCGGGACCAGTCCGTGGTGCGGGCCTGGCCTATTTCCAGCGCGGCGGTCGGGCTGGACAATCGGGACGGCTCCGGCGGCACCCCGCCCGGGCTGCACCGGATTCGCCGAAAGATCGGAGCAAACGCCGAACCGGGAACCGTGTTCGCCAGTCGCGAACCCACCGGCGAGATCTGGACCCCGGAGGCCGGCCCGGAGCCCCGCGATCTGATCCTCACGCGCATCCTGACCCTCGACGGCCTGGAAGACGGCCTGAACCGGGGCCCCGGCGTGGACAGCCACGACCGCTACATCTACATCCACGGCACCAATCATGCGGACCGCATCGGCACCCCGGTGAGTCTGGGCTGCGTTCGCCTGACCAACGACCATGTCCGCGAAGTGTTTGATCTGGTCCACGAAGGAGATCCGGTTGTCATCGTCTAACCCCCTTTGGTACCACTTCGCCGGCGTGGCCGGCAGCGGCATGAGCGCCCTGGCCCAGTTCCACGTCCAGTCGGGTGGCCGGGCCACCGGCAGCGACCGCAGTTTCGACAACGGGGAACGCCCCGAAGTGCGGGCCCAACTGGAGCGCCTGGGTGTGGTGATCGTGCCCCAGGACGGAACCTATCGGGGCGCCCTCCCGGGCCACACCTGCGATGCCATGGTGGTCAGCACCGCCGTCGAGGAAACCGTACCCGACGTTCAGGCCGCCCGGGCCGGCGACATCCCCCTGGTGCACCGCAGCGAACTGCTGGCCCGCTACGTCCGCGACCACCGCACCGTGGCGGTGACCGGAACCAGCGGCAAGAGCACCGTCACGGCCATGATCTTCACCCTTCTGCAGGCGGCCGGTCTTGAACCGGGCCTCTTGACCGGCGGCCCCCTGACGGCTCTGGTGGCCGACGGTCACCTGGGCAACGCCTGGGCCGGAACGCCGCAGGCCGGGCAGCCGTCCTGGCTTGTCATCGAAGCCGACGAAAGCGACGGGAGCGTGGTGCGCTACCACCCCTGGGCCGGTGTGGTGCTCAATCTCGGCCTGGACCACAAGGCCCCCGCCGACGTGCTGGCCATGTTCCACACCTTCCACGACAACACCACCGGCCCCTTCATCCGCGCCCACGCCGCCAACCTCGACAGCCTGGGGCCCAATGACGTGACCTTCGGCGCCGAAGAAGGCCGCGTGGCCGCCACCGACATTCAACTGCTGCCCGACGGGTCAATCTTCCGCATCGACGATCAGGCCTATCGACTGCCGGTGCCCGGGTTGTACAACGTGTTGAACGCCACGGCCGCGGTGGCCGTCGGGCTTGAGATCGGTCTGTCCCCTGCCGGGATGGCCGCCGCCCTGGCCGGATTCCGCGGCGTGTCCCGGCGCTTCAACAGTGTGGGCCAGTCACGCGGCGTGGAGGTCATCGACGACTTCGCCCACAACCCCGACAAGATCGCCGCCGCCCTGGCCGCCGGCCGTCAGCGCCTGGCCCACGGCTCCGGACGTCTGCTGGCGATATTCCAGCCCCATGGGTTCGGACCCACGCGGTTCCTGCGAGACGCCCTTATCGAAACCTTCTGCCTGGAGCTCGGGGAACGCGACACCTTGTGGCTGCCGGAAATCTTTTACGCGGGCGGAACCGCGAGCCGGGATATCTCGGCGCGGGAGCTGGTGGAGGGAATCAGGGAAGGCGGACGGGACGCTCGATTCTGCGCCACGCGCGCGGACTTGCCAGACGCGGTGGCGGCCGAGGCCCGGAGGGGAGACCTGGTGCTTGTAATGGGAGCCCGGGACCCGTCGTTGACGGCGTTCTGTCGGGACATTCTGACGGCGCTGGAGGGCGTGGGCGAGACGCCGGGTCAGGCGGTCTGACCCAGCAGCTCGTCAATGGCGGCCAGGAGGTCGTCCCGGTTCACTGGCTTGGTGAAGGTATGCTTCACACCGAAGCGCCGGGCCCAGCTGAGGTAATCTTCCGGACTGATGCGGCCTCCGCCGGAAATGGCGATGACCTTCACCGACGGGTCCTTCTGACGCAGTTCCATGATAGTCTCAATGCCCTCTTTCTCGGGCATGACGATATCCGTCACCACAAGATCAATCCGGTCGGAATCAAACAGGGCAATGGCCCGCACGCCGTCGCCGGCTTCCGTGACGGTGTGCCCTTTCCGCTCAAGGGTGAGCTTGAGCATCTCCCTAACCTGTGTGTCATCATCGACTAATAGTATCCGTGCCATCTTTAATCCCCTATTATTTTTCTGCTGCATCGAGCAGGGTCAGAACTTCCTCCACAAGTTGGCCAATTCTGAGAGGTTTGGGCAAGAAACCAGTGATTCCTCTCTCCCGGGCGCTGTCTTCCTCGAGGAATCCGCTATACCCGGTCATAAGGATTATCGGTAGTTCGCTGCGCAAACTTGATACATTTGTGGCCAGCTCAATGCCGGAGAGTCCCGGCATGGTTTGATCCGTTATCAACAGGTCGAATCGGTGCGGGTCGCTGCGGAACAGGTCCAGGGCCGCCAGGCTGTCGGTCAGCCCTGTCACCTGGAAACCGCTGCGGGCCAGCGCCCGCTTCATGACCCCGATGATCATTTCCTCGTCGTCCACCACCAGCACCTGGCGCCCGGCCCCCGGTCCCAGATCCTTCGAGGCGGCGACTTCCGGTTTCCTGGCCGGCTCGCCCTGGGGTTGGTCGGCGGGCGGGAAGAAACAGGTGATGGTGGCGCCTTCCCCACGCCGGCTTGAGGCAAAGATCCGACCTCCCAGGCTCTCCATGATGCCCTGCACCGTGGCCAGCCCCAGACCCGATCCGTCCTCGGCGTTGCGGGTGGTGAAATAGGGATCGAAAATGCGTTCCAGCACTGACGGGTCCATACCCCGGCCGGTGTCCGTGACCGAAAGGCGCACCCAGGCCCCCGCGGACAGGTTCCGCCACGGCCCGGATTCACTGACCGCATGCTCGTAGCGGTCCACGCTCAAGGTCAGTGTTCCGCCGTCCGGTTGCATGGCCTCCGAAGAATTGGTGCACAGGTTCAGCAGAACGTGGTGGATGCAGTCCGGGTCGGCCAGAACCGATCCCACGCCCGATTGGAAGTCCGTCTCCACGACGATGTTCCCCGGCAGCGCCGCCTTGACCAGGTCCAGGTTCAGTTCCACCAGGCTCTTGATCCGGACCTCCTCCACGGCATCAGACTTTCGCCGGCCCAGGGTAAGCATGCGGTTCACCAGACGGCTCATGCGATCGCCCGCCCGGATCACCTCGTCCAGAGGCAGGATCGCCGGATTGCCCGGCTCCAGATCATCCTTGGCCAGTTCGGCGTATCCCAGCAGGGCATACAGGATGTTGTTGAAATCGTGGGCCAGGCCCCCGGTCAGGGTCCCGATGGTCTCCAGCTTCTGCGACTGACGCAGGCGCTCCTCCAGGGCCACCTCGTGGGTGATGTCCCGCTTCACCGCCACGAAGTGGGTGATCTCCTCGCCGTCTTCGCGGAGAGGTGAAATGGACACCACCTCGGTGAACAGATCCCCGTTCTTCCGGCGGTTCACCATCCGACCCGTCCAATCCCGGCCCCTGGAAATGGTTTCCCACATTTGTTTGTAGTATTCGACCTTCTGGGTGCCACTGTTCAACAACCGGGGATTCCGGCCCACCACCTCCTGTGTCGAATAGCCCGTCAAGCGGGTGAAGGCCGGGTTGGTGTAGGTGATGGTGCCCTCGGCGTCGGTGATGATGACGCTGTCCCGGGTCTGGTTCACGGCCTTCACCAGACGGTCGCGTTCCAGTTCGGTCCCCAGTTGCACGGAGATGTCCCGGCAAATGAGATAGTTCACGTTGCTGTCGTCCCAACGGCCCTGATAGGCCCGCACTTCCACCGGCGTGTGTCGGCCATCGGCGCCCACCAGGTCCAGGCGCTGATTCAGGAAGCAGTGCATGCCCTCGCTCACCGTGGCGATGTGATCCACTTCCCCCATGAGGTCCGCCACGCCCGGCAGAAGCTCATCGATGGGTCGCCCCGGCAGATCCATTTGGTGCAGGCCCAGCCCCCGAAGATTTCCCGCGTTGGTAAAGACGATGGCGCCGTCCCCGTCCACGATGAAGATGAAATCGTCCAGGGTTTCCAGCAGGTTGTCCAGGTTGTGGCGCGTATTGCGCAAAGTGCTTTCGGTGCGTTGCCGGGACACCCGGCCGCCCAGCCCTACGGCCACCTGTTCCAGGAACATTTGGACCGCCGGATTGAAGGGGCCTTCGGTCCGGGAGGCCCCCACCAGGGCGCCCACCAGGCCCTTGTCGTTGCGGATGGGCTGAGCAATGATTTCCTTCAGGCCTGCGGCCAGGAAAGCCGCCTTGTGTTCGCGCAAACAGAGGTCCCAGTCGGGTTCCCGTTCCGTGGCGCCCATCAGGCAGGCCTGCAGACGGTCGTCCTCCTCCAGGCTGGCCTTGAGGGTCTCGCCCAGGCCCCGGGACACCAACAGGTGGTTCTTCCGGTCCGCATCGTCTACGAACAGGACCCACACCGCATCCAGCCCCGGCTGGTCCAGGAGCATTTCCAGGATTTCCTCCAGCATTTGCAGGGAGTCCGGGTTCCTGACGATCTGGTGGAGGATGTCGCTCTGGCTTTGCAGCAGACGGACCACCGCATCTTCCTTGTCTTCGGTATTCAGCATCGACTATCCTCGCAAACAGGTCTGCCGGAACCCTTTTCCGGCGGAATAAGTTTTTTCTTTATTCGTCTTCTACGGGGCGGATTTAAGACTTTTCTGACGAATCAGCCCCCAACGGTTTAGAGTCTGGAGATAACTTGTCATCCCGCCGCGTGTTACATGTTCTGTCCCAACGGCCGTCCCAGACCGGCAGCGGCATTACCCTGGAGTCCATGGTCACCCAGGCGCGGGCCGCCGGATGGGATCAGGCGGCCGTGGTGGGAATTCCGGCGGGCCTCGATCCGGTCCAGGTGGGCAATCTGCCCCGGTCCCGTATCCATCCCCTTACCTTCGCCCCCTCTGATCCGATGGCCACTTCAGGCGCCCTCGATTTTCCCCTGCCGGGCATGAGCGACGTCATGCCGTACCCGAGTTCGGTCTGGTCGCAGTTGGACTCAGGGCAGTTGGACCGGTACCGCGCCGCCTGGCGCACGCACCTGACCGCCGTGATCGCCGACTTCAGACCCAACCTGATTCACACCCACCATATCTGGCTGGTCAGCTCCCTGCTGCGGAGCCTGGCGCCGGACACGCCTCTGGTGGCGCATTGCCACGCAACCGGTTTACGCCAGCTGAGTCTCTGTCCCGCGCTGGCCCGCGAGGTGGTGGACGGGTGCCGCGCCATCGATCACTTCTGTGTCCTGCGCCGAGACCACCGTGACCAGCTGGCCGATACCCTCGGTGTGCCCCTGACCCGAATCACCGTCAGCGGAGCCGGGTATCGCGAAGATGTCTTCCACCCGACGGACGGTGGCCCCCCGCCCGAACGTCACCTGCTCTATGTGGGGAAGTTCGCCCAGGCCAAAGGCCTGCCCTGGCTGCTGGACGCTGTGGACCGGTTGACCGTCGATCACCCGGAAGTTCGTCTGCACGTGGCCGGCGGCGGCGCCGGTGCCGAGGCCGAAAACTTGCGATCCCGCATGGCCGCCATGGCCCCCCGCGTGGTGATGCACGGCCAGGTGGATCAGGCGCGTCTGGGCGACCTCATGCGAACTTGCCGGGTCATGGTTCTGCCCTCCTTCTATGAAGGGGTGCCCTTGGTGCTGGTGGAGGCCGCCGCCTGCGGGTGCCGCCTGGTGGCCACGGACCTGCCCGGGGTGAGGGAACAAATCGCCCCCGCCCTGGGCGACCGCCTGATACCGGTCGCCCTGCCCCGCCTTCAGGGCATGGACACTCCGGACCCGGCCGACCTGCCCCGGTTCACCGACGACCTCACGGCCGCCCTCGCGGCGGCCCTGTCCACGCCCCTTCCGGCCGGCGGTTGTGACCTGTCGGGCTTCACCTGGCAAGCCGTTTGGGGGCGGGTTGAACGTGTCTGGGAGGGTCTATTGGCCCCCTAGGCGGCCCGGGAAGCATAATTAAGGAATATCTTTATTAAACAATTCCCCCTGTCCGGCCGATATCTCAATTGGCCGCAGGGCCCGCCCAAAATTCGCCCAATCCATCACCTGGGAATATAGATGCCCCGAGGAAATGTATGACGTCCAAGGTTCGCCCCACACGCGTCGTCGCCCGAGAAACCACACCGGCCAAACCCCCGCGCAAGATCCTGGAAAAGGTCTTCTTCCATGACATCCTGAACCTGGCCAGCGGTGTCCAGGGCATGATGGAAGTGATGAGTGAGACCGAGGATGCGGCCAAGGCCGCCCTGCGCGATTCGGTCCAGGCCATGGCCGACCAGTTGGTGGACGAAATCATCGCCCACCGCGACTTCCTCTGCGCCGAAAGCGGCGACCTGGAAGTGGAGAAACAGCCCCTTCGCAGCGACGACCTCCTGCACGGGTTGAGGAACCTGTTCCGCTCCCACCCCCTGGCCGCCACCCGGACCATCTGGCTGGACCCGGAATACGCGTCCTTCATTTTTCATTCCGACCAGCGCGTGATCAGCCGGGTGCTCATCAACATGCTGAAGAACGCCCTGGAAGCCACGGCGGATGGGGACGTGATTACGGTGAGTTGCGGAGAATCCGGTCAGGACGTGTGGTTCTCGGTGCACAACAGCGGGGTCATTCCGGAGGATGTGCGGGCGGGGATCTTCGAGCCGTCGTTTTCCAGCAAGGGCGCCGGTCGGGGCCTGGGAACCTACAGCATGCGGTTGCTCAGCGAAACCTACCTGGGCGGCCGGATCGGATTCCAGTCCGATCCGGCCGCCGGCACGGTGTTCAAAGTCAGCTTGCCTGTCGGCGGCCCTTGACCACAAGCCAAACGCCCCCGGCCACCAGCAGCATGGGCCACCAGTCTTCCAGCCATTCCATGGACAGGGTGGAATTCAGGTCCAGGGTGATCAGCACGCCCAGCACAATGAGAATTCCACCAGCCAGCACCGACCCGCCGCTTCCCGGCAGTTTGAAGTCCTCCGGAACCTCTTCCCCACCCAGCCCGTCCATGGCCCGGTTGTAGTGGAAGGCGCGCCGGTTGGCGTCGATCATGTTGAAGATCCAGAAGAAGGCCAGGGAAATGGCGACCAGGGCTGTCAGCGGTCCCCTCAGACCCAAATTGAGGATCGCGATGCTGCACGCCATGTAGGCGGCGAACATGAACCCGGTCTGGTAGTAGCCCACGTAGACCTGGCCCAATCCCGGAAAGCTGGAAAGCAGGGTCGCCAGCAAGGGTGACTTGTGAAGCACCTTGACCCCCGGTTGGGGCGGATACGGGTAGGCGGGCGGCGGGATCTGGCCCGTCGGCGGCGCCTGGGGCTGCTCGATTTGTGTCTGTTCGTTGAAGTCGCTCATGTCGTTTCCTTCCTATCTTTCCGACCCGTGAGGGGCGGGCTGTGAGCTTGGTCTAATTATCCTTTATTCGGAATCGAATCGGGTGCGGACGGCGCGGCCCGCCACCAGAGAATTATTACGTTGCGGGTGGCGCGGGCGGCCTGCAGGAACTCGTACCCCGCCGGTCCCAACTCGCCGGCGCGCCCCACCGACCAGCCCGCTTTCAAATGGGTCCCCACGGCGGCGCGGGACAGGGACGTGCGGGCAGCCCGTCCGGACAGATCCTGCCGGAAACGGTCGGCCGCCTGGTCAACTTCGGCCCAGCCGGCGTCCAGGGTCTCGCTCACCCGGGTGTCCACCTGCATCAGGGCCGGCCCCAGCAGGGGCAGTTCCGTCGGGCCGGCCTGAACCACGGCCAGCGCTTTCGACGGCGCGCCCTTGAGGGGGGAGCCCGGAACCGACGTGATCAGGACCAGGAACACGGTGGCCACGTAAGCCACCTGCAGGGCGAAGCGGGGCTTGAAGATCTGCTCTTCCCACCAGCGCCCGAGGCGGTCCATCAACCCGGCCGGCCCCACCGAATGCCCGGCTCTCACAGCCCGTGTGATGGGATCCAGGGCGCCCGAAGTGCGTTCCAGCACCGCGGCGGTGAAGCTCGGCCCGGGGTCGATCTCGGCCATGGCGGGCAACTCTGCGCCCATCCACCCCATGACCACGGCGGTGTGGCGGCAGGGCGAACAGTGTTCCAGGTGGCTCTGGGCCAGCTTGCGGTCCAGGTCGGCCAGGGTGCCGTCGGTGAGGGCGGGCAGCAGGGAACAGGCCCGGTCGCAGGCGGACCCGGTGGTGCGGCCCAACACGCCCTTCACGAAATCGTTGTCCCGTTTGCGGCTCATATGACCACCTCCGCGCCCAGCATTCCGTCCGGCCCGCCGCCGAAACCCGAAATGATCTTGGCCAATTCCACCCGCGCCCGGCTGGACCGCGATTTCACGGTGCCCACGGGCAGATCCAGCATGTCCGATATCTCGTCCAGGGGCAGTCCCTGGATATCCTTCAAGAGGATGATTTCCCGGTTGATCTGACTCAGATGCTGCATGGCCTGGTACACCATGCGCTGCCGCGAGGAAGAGACCAGATGCTCCTCAGGTCCGGGATTTCTGTCCCTCAGACTGGTCATTTCATCCGCCTGCACATCCTGCCGGGGCGGACGGGCCTTGCGACGCCGCAAATGATCGATGCAGGCATTGCGGGCGATGCGGGTCAGCCAGAAATCGAAGCTGGCCGGGTCCTGGCAGGTGTCGAGACTCTTGAACACCCGGACGAATATGTCCTGGGCGAGGTCGAGAGCCTCGTCCTGCTCGCCCACGTAGCCGTAGGCGATGGCACATATGCGTCCCTGATGCTGTCTCACAAGCACCTCCCAGGCGAGTTCATCGCCTTGCTGACATCGTTGCAGGATTTCCGCCGGATCCATTGCTTACCAGGTTTCCCTTCAGGGGTTCATCTGTCCGGATTCGTCGTGTCTGACCCTAGGACGCACGGCAAGTCCTCCGGGTTCGGTGGAATTTCAATAAAAACTGGAACACCCTCCCTTGGACCCCGTAATTTAGCGGACCGGATCGGGCCCGAGTGCCCGGTTCGTCTATTCTACCCCATCGCCCTGGAGTGTCCATGCCTTCCCGACACAACCTCCTGCTCCGCACCGGTACGGCCTTTCTCCTTGTTTCCCTTTTAGTTGTCGCCGGCACGGCACTGGCCGCAGGCAAAGGCGCCGAGGCCAATTTCGCCCCGGAAACCACCAGTTCCACCAGCCCGGAGCATGCCAACGGCACGCTCACCGAGTTGCCCTCCCTGTCGGCCTTCCGGCTGGACGGGATGGAAATCAAGATCGACGGGGTGCTGGACGAGGCGGTCTGGGATATGGCCGAGACCGGCTGGGGCTTCCAGGAACACGACCCGGACCGGGGCCAACCGGCGTCCGTCCCCACCACCTTCAAGGTGGCCTACGACGACGATGCCATCTACTTCGCGGTGGCCTGCTGGGAAAACGATGTGGCGGACATCCAGAGCTACCTGGGCCGTCGGGACGAGATCGAGGCGTCGGATATCGTCAGCATCTATATCGATCCCTACCACGACCGCACCACCGGCTACAATTTCCGCGTGAACCCGTCCGGGGTGCAGCAGGACGCCTACATTTTCGACAACGGGAACCGGGATCGCGACTGGAACGCCGTCTGGGAATCGGAAGTGTCGCGGGATGAAAAAGGCTGGTACGTGGAAGTGCGGATTCCGTTTTCGGCCATCCGGTTCAAGCCCTCCGACGACATGACCTGGGGTATGCAGGTGTACCGCTGGCTGCACGGCCGCGGCGAGGACACGGGCTGGGTGCTGTGGGACCGGAATTCCAGCGGGTTCGTGAGTCGCTGGGGTCTGCTCACCGACCTGCGCGGCGTGGACAACCCCCGAAAGCTGGAAGTGCTGCCCTATGTGAGCACAAAGCACATCGACCCCGCCATCGAAGGCGAAGAAGACCAGTGGCAGAACTCCCAGACCTTTGGTGCCGACTTCAAGTACGGCGTGACCAGCAACCTCACCCTGAACGCCACTTTCCAGCCCGATTTCGGACAAGTGGAAGCCGACCCGGCCACCCTGAACCTTTCGCCCTTCGAGACCTTCTTTCAGGAGAAGCGGCCCTTCTTCACCGAGGGCGCCCGCTTCTTCCAGCATCCCGAATTCAACCTGTTCTACTCCCGGCGCATCGGCACCGGAGACCCCAACAGCCGGATTCGCGGGGCGGCCAAACTCACGGGCAAGGTGGGCGGCGACGTCTCCCTGGCCTTCCTCGGCGCGGCCACCGACGTGGGCGTGCCCGGCAAGGTTCACAATCCCTTCGTGGGCGGTGACCAGAAGGCCTACTACGGTCTGGTGAGGATGGGCAAGGAGTTCAACGAGGGAAACCATCGCGTCAATGTCATGGGCACGGCCGTCAAACGGAACGAGGCCTCCTTCGCCGGCGTGGACAACGATCGCCTGCAGCGCGACGGCTATTCCGCCGGCCTGGACTTCGAAATGAACTTCGACGACCGCATGTATCGGGTCAAGGGTTCGGCCGTCAGCACCAAGGTGGACCCCTTCGCGGCCAACACCCATCCCTACCTGCAGGACGGGTCCATGACCGGCACCGGCGGCGGCTTGGAGATCGCCAAGCGGGGCGGCAAGTGGCGCGGCGAATTGGGTGCCAAGTGGGAATCAGACAAACTGGACTCAAACGACATGGGTTTCATGAGCGCGCCGGACGAATGGGTCTACTTCAGCGACGTCTCCTACAACTACGATTCCGACGGCGAAGACAAGCCCTTCAATCGTATCGAAGTGGAACTGGAGGCCTACACCAGTACGCTTTATGGCGCCGGGTCCGGCAGCGAGGCCGTTTTGGACTACACCGACCCGGACGGTGTGGACCACTACCGGCCCGGGGACGAAGCGTGGAGCTACGACGAGCGTCATCACCAGTCCACCGGGGTCCACTTCAACGTGTGGGGCCAGCACCGCAGCTTCCATCAGGGGTGGATCTTCATGGGCCGGGCCTTCGACGGCACCAACAAGTACACCACCCGCTGGAACGACATCGACCAGCGCGGCCCGCTGATGAGCCGTCCCGCCTGGACCAACGTGGCCGGCGGCATCACCACCGACTGGCGCAAGCCCGTATCCCTGCGCCTGGAGTTCCACTACGACCACGGCGACAAGGGTCTGCGCGGTTACGGTTTCGAGGCGCGGCTGAACTGGCAGCAGAGCGAACATTTCACCCACAGCCTCGGCTTCGGCCTGCGCGACAACCGCAACGTGGACCAGTGGATGTTCAACCAGGTGAACGACGGCAGCCAGACCGGCGTCACCGGCATCGGCAACGTGGACTACGTGTTCGGCAAGCTGGACCAGAAGACCTGGGATCTGACCCTGCGCTCCAACATCCTGTTCAACCGGGACCACTCCCTGCAGCTCTACCTGCAGCCCTTCCTCACCTACGGCAACTACGTGGACCCGAGCTGGCTGGCCAGCCCCGACTCCTACGATCTGCGGCCCTACGGCATTGACGCCTCGGAGTACGACTTCAACTTCGGCGCGCTGAACCTGAACCTGGTCTACCGTTGGGAATACCGTCCCGGCTCCACCTTCTATCTGGTGTGGGCCCACAGCAAGAGCCGCTGGGAGGAGCGGTGGGAGTCGCAGGACCCGTTGTACTGGAACAACGCCTTCGACCCCGCCTTCCTGGTGGACGCCGAACCCGAGAACACCATCATGGCCAAGCTGTCCTACTGGTTCAGCATCTGACCAACATCCCCTTGACCCGGGTGGGGCGCGGCCTCACCCTTGGGGCATGTGGACATTCCTGAAAAACAAGCTGGGATGGGGCCGCCGCGGCCCCGGTCCTCGCCTGGTGATCCACCGTGATTACCAGGTGGGCCTGGTCGTGCCCCAGTACGACGCCCGTCGGCCCTTCCGCATCATTTCCTACCTGGAGAAGCAGGGCCTCCTGCGGCGCGGAATGCTGCACCGCCCCCGGCCCGTATCCATCCGCCAACTGGCCCACGTCCACAGTCCGGACTACCTGAGGAGCCTGGAGGCGCCGGGCGCCCTGGAATCCATTCTGGGCCTCACCGTCAGCCAGGAATTGCAGGACAACTTCCTCGTTTTTCAGCGCACCATGTGCGGCGGCACCCTGCGCGCGGCCCACATGGCCCTAAGCCACCGGGACCTGGCGGTGAACCTGGGCGGCGGTCTGCACCACGCCTACCCGGACCGCGGCTCCGGCTTCTGCGTGTTCAACGACATTGCCCTGGCCGTGAACACCATGCGCCGCCATGGATTCGAGGACAACGTCCTGGTCGTCGACCTGGACCTGCATGACGGCGACGGCACACGCGCCTTCTTCGCGGACGATCCCACCGTCCACACCTTTTCCATCCACAACGAGGACCTGGACCCGCGGGCCGCGGTGGCCGACACCTCCATCGCCCTGGGCCCCGACGTGCCGGACGACACCTATCTGCGCTGCCTGCGCGGCACCCTGCCCGAGGTGGTCACCGCCGTGAAACCCGGTCTCGTGTTTTTCATCGCCGGGGCCGACCCCTGCATCGACGACAGCCTGGGCAACTGGCGCATCACCGGCGAGGGCATGCGGGCCCGCGACGAGTTCGTGCTCTCCCTGATCGACGGGTTGCCCACGGTGATCCTGCTGGGCGGGGGTTACGGCAAGCGGGCGTGGCGCCACGGGGCGGCCCTGGCGTCCTGGCTGATCAGCGGCAGCAGCGACCTGGACATCCCCGTGGAAATGGAGCTTCCGGTGGGCCAGTTCCGTCGCCTGGCCCGCATGATGAAGACCCCGGACCTGCTGCCGGACCCGGTCGACCTGGCCGGGCCCCTCCTGGACGAGGACTGGGGCCTCATGGAGGACGATCTGGGCCTGGGGGCCCCACAGGCCGAGCGGCGCTTCCTGGGGTTGTTCACACCCTTCGGGGTGGAACTCGCCCTGGAGGAAGCCGGCCTTTTGGGTCGGCTGCGCCAGATGGGCTACGCCAAGCTGAAGGTGCTGCTGGACCTGACCGATCCCATGGGCCACACCCTGCGTGTTCTGTCGGGGGATGAAGATCCCAAAACCGTCTTCGAGACGCGCCTGCGCCTGGATATGGCCCTGGAACCGGGACAGACCCTGCTCGCGGTGGAGTGGCTGCTGATCCAGGACGCCGGCGCCCGCTTTCGCATGGACCGCCCCCTGCTGCCCGGGCAGTCCCACCCCGGTCTGGGCCTGCTGCGGGACACCGCCGCCGCCCTGGTGGTGCTGTGTGAAAAGCTCAACCTCGACGGTCTGACCTTCACGCCCAGCCACTATCATCTGGCCGCCCTGTCCCGTCCGTTGGCCATGAGCCCGGACCCGGAACGGGAAGGGACCTTTGACGCCATGGTGGAAGCTGTGCGGGGACTGAGATTGGCGGAAGCCGCCCGGATCGTTGAAGGAGGACGTCTGAATGACATGGTCAACGACCGGGCGCTCCGATGGGAGCCGACGCGGTTGGTGATTCCGGTCAGCGAACGCCGGAAGAGGCGTTTTCAATCGACGGAATACGCAGCGGCCCGCCACCAGGCGCGGCAGGCCTGCCGCTTCGAAATCAAGTGATCAAACGACCGGTCAGGACCAACCCCTCGGCCACCAGAACCAGAGCCATGGCCCGGTGGCGGGAGGTCCGCAGGAAGGTGCGGGCATCGCCCAGAAACCGGTTCAGCGGATGCAACCGCGACAGGTCGGCAATGACCGGCGGGCGTTCCCGGTCATAGAGCTCCAGGTTGACCGCCACCCGCGGGTCGCTGGGGGCCAGGCGCTTGGCCTGCATGAGATATCTGTAGCCCTCCTCCAGCCGGGACCGCTTCAGATGCAGGTAGGCCAGGGCAAAGTAGCCCGACGGAGACTTGGACCCGGTTTTGACCGCCTTTTTGGCCAATTTGGTGGGCGTGATGTAGCGCCCGGTCTGGTCGGCCATGCAAATGGCCAGACCGGCCATGGCATCGGCATTGTCGGGATCATCGGTCAGAATGCGCTGGAAGCGCACTTCGGCATCGGCGGGGTTTCCCTCGAACAGGAGGGTGTAGGCCATGCGGATGGTGGGACTGGCTTCCATCCCCTTGCAAATTGACTGGCTGTCCTGTCCCATCAGGGTGCGAAAATCACTCATGATCCTGTCCTTCTCGGGCTTTTTTCCATCCCCCGCATTGCGAATTTCCTTTTTGCCCGCTCCGTTTCCGACTCATTGTTCCTTCTGATTCCTACGGGTTTCCCCGTAGTGTAATCCTTGCAGAAATGGGACCACCGGACCGAAGAAGTTGCGCACTGGTTTTTTCCCGTCGCGAGTGACATACTTCCCGCCACAGGACCACCCCCAGCCCGAACCGGAGACCGCCGCATGTTCCAGCGCCAGCCCCTGCGCGACCAGATACAGACTGAAATCCTTGCCCGCATTGCCGATGGACGCCTGGCTCCCGGTCAGCGCATCAATGAAACCCATCTGGCCGAGGATCTGGGCCTGAGCCGCACCCCGTTGCGGGAAGCCATGCTCACCCTGCGGGCGGCGGGATTCCTGGACAGCACCCTGGGGCGCGGTTTCCAGGTCCCGGCCCTGGCGGCGACCGAATTCCGCCAGGTGCAGGACATGCTGGCTCTGCTGGAGCCTCACGCCCTGATCGACCGCGGCCCGCTGGACCCCACCACCGTCATGGAGCTGAACAACCTGCTGAACCGGGCCAAAATGCGCCTGGTTGCCACCGCCAAACCCAAGGCCAGGGCCGCCGCTTTTGCCGACCTGGTGTTTCAGTGGTCCGGACTCACGGTGGGAGACGCCCCCAACACCCTGCTGGCCGGCGAAGTTCAGCGACTGCAGGGACTGAGCCGTCGGTACTGGTTCGTGGTGTGTCGGCAGGAATTGGCCGTGGAGGCTATTCTGGAGTCCTATGGCCGGATCTATGAAGCGCTGCGGACGGGACAAACGGCCCAGGCCCGGGACCTGACCGCCGCCCATATGAAAGGGATGGCCCAGGCGGCACTCACGCTCCTGACCGCCCAGAGCCCGGACTGACCTCTACCTCATTCCCCGACCACGACCGTCTGAACAGCCTCCCCGGCCACGGTGGTGGTCAGTTCACGGTGGCGGTCACCGCTTTTCCCGGTCTGAACAATGAAGGGGTCGGCCCAGGCCGGACCCGACAGCGCGAGCACAACCGCCAGCCCAGGGAGAAAAATGTGTAAAGACGCGTGCTGCCCGGTTATGGCTCGCTCCCAATTCTACAGATGTTGACCGATTGGACTACTGGCCGCCGCCTCCGGGCAGATGCGCCGCGGCAAACACCAACCCGTCCTCCAGGGTTGTAAAAACGCCGTCGAGCTGGGCCTGGAAACATTGGTCCAGCACCGGCCCCATGGCCGGGCCCTCGGACATGCCCATGGCCAGCAAATGGCGGCCCAGGACCAGCGGCCGCGGAACGTGGTCGAGCACGTCCAGGGATTCGGCCCGGTGTGTGAGCCAATCCCCGGCCGGAAACGTGTCGTCCTTGAGCGGCCGACGCCCCAATTGATCCGCCTTCGCCACCCGGATCAGGCGATCCAGACGCCCCACGCGGTTGGCCAGACGCCGGATGGCCGCGTCGGACACGTCGTCCCGGTGAAAAACAACCGGCCGCATGTGCTCCGACACCAGCGGCAACACGTCCTTCAGGAGTCGCCGGTTGTCGGTCATGCGTTCCAGGAAACCGGTGGTCAGCTCCACCCCCGCGGGCTCGTGGCCCGGGGAAATGAGGCGGCCGTTTTCCCGGCGCGTGGTGGACGGCTTGCCGAAATCGTGGCAGAGAACGGCCAGGCCCACCACCAGGTCTTCCCAGGTGTCGCCGGTTTTTTCGACGGCGAACACATCGAGCGCCTGAAGCGTGTGAACCCACACGTCGCCTTCGGGGTGCCAACCGGGATCCTGCTCGCAACCCACCAGGTCGGCGAGTTCGGGAAAGAAGCGCAACCAGGTGGTCTGGCGCAGGAACTCCAGGCCCATTGACGGCCGGCGACTCATGGTCAGCAATTTCCACCACTCGCCGAACACGCGTTCGGGCGGCAGTTCGTCCATGTTCATGCCGGCGCAGCGTGCGAGGGTTTCCGGGGCCGCCTCCAGTTCAAAGCGCCCGGCCAGCTGCATGCCGCGCAGCACGCGCAGGGGGTCCTCGTCGAAGGCGTCGGAAGTGTGGCGCAGACGGCGGGCGTCCAGATCGGCCAAACCGTTCCAGGGGTCGGCCACCTCGCCGGTCAGCGGGTCCACGTAAACCGCATTGAGGGTAAAATCGCGACGGGCGGCGGCCTCGGTCAGGTCCATGTCCGGGTCCGACTGGGTTTCGAAGCCCTTGTGGCCCAAACCGATCTTGAAGTCCCGACGGGGCAGCCCCACATCGATGGGAAGATCCTTCAACTTGAGGATGCCGAAGCTCTCTCCCACCAGGTCCAGGGCGAATTCCGCCTGCAGGGCACTCACCAGAGCCGCGCTCCCCAGTCCGAAAACCTCCACGTCGATATCGCGGATCTCCAGACCCAGGGCGCAGTCGCGCACACTGCCACCCACCAGCCAGGCGTGGCCGCCGGCGGCGCGAATAACGTCGCACACACGGTGCAGGCCTTTGTGCAGAGGGGCGCCGAGGCCCGACAGGTCCATTTTACGCGGGGCGGGCATGAGCACCTCCTTTACGTGGGCTGTGGGAGCGGTATATTGGAGCGAATCCGGCTTCCGGCAGGATAAGTCTTTCAGCGGGAAAAGGAAACACCTCTTGGCCGTCCCCGACACCCATCTGCACCCCACCGACAACCTGGCCCGGGCCCTGACCTGGATGGTGGTCTCCGGCGTCAGCTTCGCCCTGATGGGGGCCATGGTGAAACTGGCCGGCGACGTGCCCCTGGCCTCCAAGGTGTTCTTCCGCAATCTGGTGACCCTGGGCATCACGTCCGCGGTGGCGCTTCGTCTGCGACAGAATCCCTTCGGCCCCACCAAAAATCTGCGCATGCTCCTGGCCCGCTCCATCTGCGGCCTGATGGGCGTGCTGCTCTACTTCCTGGCCCTGGGCGAAATGAACATCGCCGAAGCCTCCCTGCTGAACAAGACCTCCCCGTTCTTCGTGACCATCTTCGCCGTCGTCCTGCTCAAGGAAAAAATGAGCCGCAGTGTGATCCCCGCCCTGGTGCTGGCCTTCGGTGGCGCGCTGCTGGTGATCAAGCCCCAGTGGGACCCCAGTTTCCTGCCCGCCCTGGCCGGCCTGGGCAGCGGGCTTTTCGCCGGTATGGCCTACACCCTGGTGCGCGCCCTCGGCGGACGGGAAAGCCCCAACCGCATCATCTTCTACTTCTCCCTGGTGTCCACCCTGGCCACCTTGCCGGTGTTCCTGTTCCGTCCCTTCAATCCGGACGGCGGGCAATGGCTGGCGCTCATCGGGACGGGCGTTTTCGCGGCGGGCGGACAATACGGTTTGACTCTGGCCTACCATCGGGCCCGGGCTTCCCGGGTGTCGGTGTTCACTTATCTGCATGTTCTGTTTTCGCTGGTCGTGGGCTTTGTGCTGTGGAACGAACGGCCGGATTTATTGAGTGTCATGGGCGGGCTGCTGATCATCGGCGCAGCCGTGTTCACCCATGTGGCGGGCCAGCGGTCCGCGCGAAAGGCGGACTGATGGACCTCTCCGGCGACCTGATCCTCATCTTCCTGGGCGTGGGCCTGGTGGCCGGCTTCATCGCCGGATTCGTGGGCGTGGGCGGCGGCATCATCATGGTGCCCGTGCTGCTGGAAGTGTTCCGGCGCTGGGGGCTGCCCGCCGACGCGGTGGTGCAGGCCGCCATGGGCACGTCGCTGAGCGTGGCCGTGTTCACGGTGTTCTCGTCGGTGGTGCGACATGCCCGGCAGAAGCGCATCATGTGGTCCCTGCTGCCGTGGCTGATTCCCGGCAGCGTGGGCGGCGGCTGGGTGTTTGCCCGGGTGGCCACGCGTCTGCCCGGCCTCTGGCTTCAGCTCACCCTGGCCGGGCTCATGGCCTTCGCGGCCATCCGCCTGCTCACCGACCGCTCACCCGACGTCAAGCCGGCCCAACATGTGCGGCCGGTAACAACGTTGCTGGTGGGTTTGCTGGTGGGTGCGGTGGCGGGTTTGAGCGGCCTGGCCGGCGGCATCGTGCTGGTGCCGGCCCTGGCCCTGCTTTTGAGCGTTCACGCGGGATGGCTGGCGGGCACCTCGTCGGCCACCATCCTCTTCAGCGCGATGGCGGCGGCCATCAGTTATCTCACAGCCACCCCGCCGGCACCCCTGGGTGACGGCTTCGTAGGCTACGTGTGCTGGCCACTGACCCTGAGTCTCGCGGCGTCCGGAATCCTGGGCGCCCAGTTCGGGGCCTGGACCAACCGACGTACGGGCAGCACGCTGTTCAAGCGCCTGTTCGGGGCCCTCATGCTGATCGTGGTGGTGCGACTGCTGCTGAACCTCTGAGCCCGGAGCCTCTACCGGTACAAGGCCTTGAGGCCTGAGAACGGCACGCTCTCGACGGGAACCTCATCCACCACCTGGATCCAGAAGGTGGCCCGGGTGATGTTGCCCTGGTCGTCCTTGGCCTCCACGATGAAGGTGTGAAGGCTGACCGTGGAGAAGATTTTCGGTTCAGTGAAATTCGTCAGGACGTAATCGGACACCAGCCAGCCCGGATCCATGGGGTCGTCCGGGTCCGTGATATCCCAACCCATTCTGTAGCCGACGAGGGTGCCCCCATAGGCGCTGGTGTCACCCGACCAGATGAAACCGATGCCGAAAGGATCGGCGACCTGGATCTGGAGGGTCACCGGGGTGGGATCGGTGCCGTCGAAAACATAGGTTCCGAAGGCCGGGATGCCTGTGACAGACAGTTCAGGTGAGTCGGCCAGCGCCGGCAGGGCGCAAAAAGCGAGCAGAAGGATAAGTGTAGCCAAATGGATCTTCATGGTCTGTCTCCCAGGGTCTGTCAAAACAGGTCGCCTTAGCCCCATGGAAAACAGCATATCAGAATCCCTGTCTCCGTGTCAAACCGCCTGGAATGCCCGTCCAGGGCCCGATTCCCTCAAGAATCACTAAACCCCTGCCCGACATGGCCGAACACAAGCCTAGAACACCGGGACCCAGCATCCCGCAAGTCCAAGGCATTAACGGAGGAAGTCCATGTCCACGCGGCACTTGTTGAATCTGACCACTGGCGCTGTCGCCCTACTGCTGGTGGTCTCCGTGGGTTACGTATTCAAGACCCGGGACAGCCGAAGCCATCAGGCCATTCAGTCCGAGGTGGTGGCCCGACAGCAGACGCTGGTAGAGGATTTGACAGGAGAGGTGCGGGCGCTCACCGAGGCCGGCAGCCTCACGGAAGTGAACCAGGTTCGTCAGGACATGGGTCTGGCCATCCTGACATTCGACCGTAACCTGGCCGCTTTGCTGCACGGTGGAACCCTCACCGAAGCCGACGGCGTGACCGTGGATCTCGCCAAGGTATCCCATCCCCAGGCCCGACTGGAACTGGAACACATCGCCGAACTGTGGCTGGAAACGGGCCTGCCCCTGGCCGACCTGGCCGCGGGTGAGTACTCCGTGTTCAGCGCCGCCGGTCAGCAGGCCCTCACCGGCCTGGCTGAGAACCGGACGGCTCTGCAAGCCGGATTCGACAACACCGCCACCGCCCTGAAACACTCCGGAAGCCTGAGCGCCAAGGCCGACCTGGCCCGCTGGATCCTCGGCGGCCTGGCCGCCGCCCTGGGCGGACTGATCCTGCTGAGGCTGCGACCCGAACGCAAACCGGAAACCGTGAGCCAACCGGCCGTGACCGACCTCACCCCCAAGGCCCACGCCGATACCGAAACCCAAAGCAACGGCCCGGTCCCCACCCATCCGGTCAGGGAACAGGCCCCGCGCGATTTCGCCCAGTCCCACGAGACCTATACCTCTCCGGTTGACTTCGACAACGTGAACGCCGCGGTGGACCAGATGTCCGTTGACATGAACACCGTGGCCGGCAGCACCGAGAAGATGCGCCTGGCCATCGATTCGGTGGGACACGCCATGCAGGGCATGCTCTTCTCCCTGAATGAAATGGCCCAGGACACCGCCGAGGGCTACAAGATCGTGCGCGGCGCCAACAATGCCGCCAGCTACACCGCCACCGCGGCCGAGGAACTCGTGGCGTCGGCCCGGGAAATGGCCCGCGTGGTATCCCGCGTGACCCAACTGGCGTTGAAAACCCGGCAAGTGGCCGGCCAGATCGAGGCCGAAGCCGTGAATACCGGCCAGACCGGTGAGAGCTTCACCTCCGTGGTGGCCGCCGAGGTCAAGGGCCTGGCCGCCCAGACCAGCAGCACCACCGCCGGCATCGAGCAGACCGTCTCCGACATCCTGGGCACGGCCCGGCAGTACGAGGAAGCCATCGGGCAGATCATCAAGAACATCAGCGCCATCAACAAGGTGAGCCAGAACCTGGGTGACCTGATGCTGCATCCGCCCCAGGTGGGCGTGGCCGGCACCCCGTTGCCCACCGCCCAGACCCTGCCCCTGGATCCGGCCCAGGCCCCGGCTCCCGCGCCGGCGGCGGTCGTGGCGCCCGAACCCGCGCCCGTGGTGGACACCCCGGTTGAGATGATTGTGGACGAGGCCGTCGTGGACGAACCCACAGTGGCCGACCTGGCGGCTGAGACCACCCAGGCCATCGATGCGGCCATGGGCTCCGTCGAGCCCGAAGACCCTCCCAAGGCCGAAGCCGACCCCGCGCCCGAACCCGCGGCGGAAACCCCGGCCGAGGATGACGACGGCGCCGGCAGCAACGGCAACGTGTTCATGCTGGGCGGCGGCCGTAAGAAGAAGACGCCGGCCAAGCCTGCGGAATCGCCCCAGGCCGAAGCACCGGTGGAAGAAGCGCCCCCGGTTGAAGCCCCCAAGGCGGAGGCCCCCGTTGCCGAATCGCCCAAGGCTGAGGCGCCCGAAGCCGAGGCGCCTGCCGCGGAGGAAGAGGATTCCGGCGGCAACATCTTCATGCTCAACAAACCGAAGAAGGCGGCTCCGGCCGCCGAGGCCCCCGCGCCGGCCCCCGAGCCCGCGCCGGTGGCGGAAGCCCCCGCACCGGTGGCCGAAGCAGCACCTGAGCCCGAGCCCGCCGCCGAAGAAGAGGATTCCGGCAGCAATATCTTCATGCTCAACAAGCCGAAGAAGACCGCCCCGACCGCCGAGGCCCCCGCACCGGAGCCCGCGGCGGAGCCCGAACCGGCGGCGGAAGAGCCCAAGGCCGAGGAAGAGGCCGTCACGGTGCCCGCCGAGGACGAGGACAGCGGCGGCGGCAACATCTTCATGCTGAACAAGCCCAAGAAATAACCTGGGCAAAAACCGAAACCGGACCGGGGCCGACCCGTCCGGTTTCGTGTATCATGGAGCGGCCCACATCCACCCCAACCGGGAGCCGCCATGGACGCCCAGGAATTCCGCCGACACGGACACGACCTCATCGACTGGATCGCCGACTACATGCAGACCGTGGAGCAGTACCCGGTCATGTCCCCGGTTCAACCGGGTGAGATCCGCGCCAAACTCCCCGACTCGCCGCCGGAAGAGGGCGAAGACATGTCCGTCATCCTGAACGACTTCCGGACCGACATCCTGCCCGGCGTGACCCACTGGAACCATCCCCGCTTTTTCGCCTACTTCCCCGCCAACAACAGCGGCCCCAGCATCCTGGGCGAACTGCTGTCCGCCGGTCTCGGCGTCAACGCCATGCTCTGGCAGACCAGCCCCGCGGCCACCGAACTGGAAGAGCAGGTCATGGTCTGGCTCGCGCAGTTGTTGAAGCTGCCCGACGGGTTCCACGGCGTGATCCAGGACACCGCCTCCACCGCCACCCTCTGCGCCCTGGTCTGCGCCCGGGAAAAGGCCACGGCCTTCGCCGTTAACGCCGCCGGCTGCCAGGGGCTGGCCGGGGCGGGCCCCCTGCGCATCTACACCTCCGGCGAGGCCCACTCCTCCGTGGTCAAGGGCGCGCGCATCGCGGGCTTTGGGGACCGCAACATCGTGACCGTGGCGGTGGACGAGACCCGCGCCATGGACCCGGAGGATCTGCGGCGGAAAATCGAGCGGGATCAGGCCGACGGATTCATTCCCTGCTGCGTCGTCGCCACCGTGGGCACCACCAGCACCACCGCCATCGATCCGTTGACGACCATCGGGCCCGTGGCCAGGGAATTCGGCCTCTGGCTCCACGTGGACGCCGCCCTGGCCGGCACCGCCGCCATCCTGCCCGAGAAGCGCTGGATCCTGGACGGCCTGGAGCACGCCGATTCCTTCGTCTTCAACCCGCACAAATGGATGTTCACCAATTTCGACTGCACCGCCTACTTCGTGCGGGACCCGCGTCACCTTGAGCGCACCATGACCATCAACCCGGCGTATCTCGAGACCAACGCCGACACCCGGGTGAACAACTTCCGCGACTGGGGCATTCCCCTGGGCCGACGCTTCCGCGCCCTGAAGCTGTGGTTCGTTCTGCGCAACTTCGGCGCCCAGCGGATTCGGGACATGGTGGCCGCCCACATTGCCCTGGCGGCGGACTTCGCCGGCTGGATCGATGCCGCCGACGGATGGGAGCGCCTCGCCCCGGTGCCCCTCAACACCGTCTGTTTCCGTCACGCACCGGCCGGGTCGTCCGCGGAAAGCCTGAACGCCCTGAACAAGGCCCTCCTCGACCGGGTCAACGCCGACGGGCGCATTTACATGACCCACACCGAACTGGACGGGGTGTATGCCCTGCGCCTGGCCGTGGGCCAGACCGGGACCGGACCGGAGCACGTGGCCGAGGCCTGGCAGGTGCTGCAGGATCTGGTGGAAGGTTAAGCCCCGCCCGTTTCGGCCGATACAGTGGTATAGCGCCGCTGACGGTCCAACGGGAGGGTGAAAGTTGCTGCGTTTTCTCTGGGCTGGAATTTCCTGGCTGGGCCCCTGGGCCCGCGGCTACCGTCTGGGCCGCGCCTTCGGCAGCCTGATGATGATGACCCTGGCCATCGTCACCATGAGCGTGACGCGCTGCATGGAGGCCCGGGACCCCGTGGTTGGACAGGCCACCGACGTGGGACGCGTGGTGCGCATCGTGGCCCCCGAGGGCTATACCACCGCCTGGGGCTCCGTCGTCATCGACCGCGGCGACACCCTGACCTTCTTCATTCCCCATCCCCCGCCCACCACCGGTGACAACGTGCCCCTGCGCGTAACCGAACACCGCAGCGGCAAGAGGGAATACAGCTTCGACACCCTGGCCTGGCTCGAGAACGGCCCCATCCACCGCTAAAAAAAGAGTTGTGCCTCGGAGAATGTGTTTTTCATTTCCCCCTTGGTCGGGTCAACCGGCCAAGGGGTTTTTCTAATACGCCATCTTCAAATCATGCCACCTAGTCCGTGGGAACGCCCGCGTTTCAACTCGC
>Ga0209475_10001704_pt1 | contig 25802 bp, 25 predicted proteins | sample tdDd471_FD_187128 | JGI IMG/M metagenome (GOLD analysis project Ga0209475, IMG submission 187128) | Marine sediment microbial communities from the Atlantic coast under amendment with organic carbon and nitrate - tdDd47.1 (SPAdes)... | ecosystem: Environmental > Aquatic > Marine > Coastal >... | reverse complement strand
AGTTAATAATGTACTGGTTGCTCGTAAAACATCTATGACTATAGTCAAGTGACCTGCCAAATCGTGAATGTCTTCTATTTGTGTATGCGATGAATAAGTTTTTATCATGTATTCTCTCCAATTAGTAAATAAAAAATGGTATACATCAGTATACCATTTTTATATTAATATTTGAATATTATATTATTCTATTCGTCTTCTTTTTTAGCTGCTTCTATTACTTTTTGAGCTAAGTTTGAAGGTAGTTCTTCATAATGTGAGAATTTCATTACGAATGATCCTCTAGCACCAGTCATAGAGCGTAGGTCTGTAGCATATTTAAACAATTCTGATTGAGGAGCTTCAGCTTCAACCATTTGCAATCCTTTGCCAGCAGGGCTTGTGCCAGATATACGTCCACGTCTTCTGCTCATATCACCCATGATGTCACCCATGTAATCATCAGGAACTGTTACAGATACGTGATAGATAGGTTCTAGTATTGATGGGTTAGCTTCTAAACAACCTTTTTTGAATGCTAGGTGAGCAGCAGTTTTAAATGCCATTTCAGATGAGTCAACTGGATGGTATGATCCATCAAACAATGTACATCTTAAGTTAGCAACGGGGAAGCCTGCCAATGCACCTTTGTCCATGCATTCGCGCAAACCCTTTTCAACAGCAGGTATATAGTTTCTTGGAACAACACCGCCTACAATTTTATCTATGAATTCAAACTCTGCAGAATTATCTAAAATTGGCTCAAACCTAATTATAACGTCACCAAATTGTCCATGCCCACCAGATTGCTTCTTATGACGACCTCTTGCTTCTACAGTTTTACGAATAGTTTCTCTGTATGCAATTTGAGGGTCTTCAAGTAATGCTTCTGCATGGAACTTGCTTTTTAGTTTACTTACAATTATATTTATATGAAGTGAGCCTTGACCGGAAATTAAAGTATCAGTAGTGTTTTCAGACTTAGCAACTACAAATGATGGATCTTCCTCATGTAGTTTGTGTAATCCTGAGAATACCTTGTCTTCGTCACCGTCTTTAGCTGCACTTATTGCAAAGGAGATACAAGGAATTGGGAACTCTATTTCTTTTACTTTAACAGGTGAAGATTGTGCATATAAAGTATCGTTTGTATTTGTGTTAGATAGCTTTGATAGTGCACCAATGTCACCACATTTTAATGTTTGTACTTCAATTTGCTTTTTACCTTGCATTACATAAACGTGCTGCAAGCGTTCCTCTTTTTGAGTTGTTGAATTGTATAAATGATCTCCGGCTTTCAATGTGCCGCTAACAACCTTAAAGAAGTTGATTTTTCCTACGTGTTTATCTGATATTGATTTGAATACAAATAATGCAGTTGGTTTAGAATCATCACATTTTAATTCAACTTCTTCATTTGATTTTAAATCTGTTGCTTCAAAAGGTTTAGCTTGTAATGGTGATGGCATTAGGTCAATGACACTATCCATTAATGCTGCAATATTTTTATTCTCTAATGCAGAACCACATGTAACAGGAACTATTGCTCCTTCTAAGATACCAGCTTTTAAACCTTTAATGATATCTTCTTTTGAAAGTTCACCATCTTCAAAGTATTTCTCCATTAAGTCTTCATCAGTACCTGCAGCTGCTTCTGCCAATACTTCAGTTAACTCAGATACTCTTGATGCTAGGCTATCTGGCACATCAATTTCTGTTGTTGCTTTGCCATCAAATTTAAATGCTTTGCCTGAAAGAATGTCAACATATCCGTTAAAGTCGTGACCATCTTTAATAGGTAATTGAATAGGAACTACATCTGTTCCATATTTGTCTTGTAATTGAGCAAGTATTTTATCAAAGTTTGCGTTTTCTTTATCCATTGAGTTTATGAAAAACATTTTAGCTATTGAATATTTTTCACAATAATCCCAAGCCTTTTCAGCGCCAACCTCTAGTCCTGATGTACCCCCTAATACTATAACAGCACTATCTGATACTTTTAAGCCGCTTGCCATTTCTCCGACTAAGTCAAAGTACCCAGGGATGTCAATTACGTTGATTTTGTGGTTGTTCCATTCTACCGGAGCTAATGACAGAGATATGGAGAATTCTCTTTTTGTTTCCTCAGAGTCAAAGTCCATTACTGTATTACCATTCTCTACTTTACCCATACGATCTAACGCACCTGTTTTGTAAAGCATAGCTTCTGCTAGAATGGTCTTACCCTGTCCGCCATGTCCGACTAACCCGATATTCCTTATGTTTGTTGTTGTGTAGTCCTTCATAATGTATCTCCTTGTTCTTTAACTATTCTCACCTTAATTACAATAATTATGATGAAAAAAACCTTGTCCTTATATTGTATAAAATATTTATTGATATTACAAATGTTTTTTTGAATAAAAACTAATAATAAAATTAGAGTAAAATTCATAAATTTGACTTAAGAATTTACTGTGTTATAGTAGTATCTGCAGTAGTGTACACTGCTGAAAGGAATGATATGACAAGATTAAGAGCCGTAGATACAACAAAAGGCGATTATAGAAACTTGCTATGGAAACTTTCGTGGCCGGTAGCAATAACAAATTTAATACAAGTAGGGTACAACTGGGCTGATTCTATATGGGTAAGTAGAATGCAGGAGAGCACTCAAGCGATAGCAGCAGTAAGTACAAGCTTTGCCATAATATTTGTATTAGTTGCAGTAGCAATGGGGCTATCCTCAGCAACAACCACTTTGGTTAGTCAGTACTATGGAGCAAAAGATAATAAAAATGTAATGACTACAGCATATACATCCTTATCAACTCAAACATTGCTAGCAGTTATTATAGTAGTTGCTGGACTACTATTTCATAAGCAGCTCTTTGCACTTTTAAAAACTCCAGTAGAAGTTTTGCCATATGCATATGAATATTTTAAAATAATAATGATAGGCATGATATTTATGTTTATGTCCTATGTCCTAAGTGGAATATTACGAGGATTAGGCGATACACAGATGCCAATGATTATTGGTATAGTATCTGGTGTGCTTAATGCAATATTGGACCCATTTTTGATTTTTGGGTGGGGCCCATTTCCAGAGTTAGGTATAGCAGGTGCTGCATATGCAACTGTATTTTCTAGGCTAATTGCAGTAGGAATATTAATATATAAACTATTTATAGGCAAATTTCACTTTAAGCTAAAATTAAAAGAATTTAAGATAGATACGAAAATCTTTTTTCAATTATGGAAAATTGGTTTACCAGCAGCTATAAGCCAAGTCTTCTTATCTTTGGGAGCAACTTTACTAGTAAGACGTGTAAACGAGTTTGGAGATATTTCGTCAGCAGCATATGGAATAGGGCGTAGGTTAGATTCATTACTATTTACTGTAGGAATGTCCATTAACCAAGCCGTTTCAGCTATAGTTGGACAAAATATAGGTGCTGATTTGAAAGAGCGTGCGAAAAAGGCAGCAAACTTTGCAGTTCTAGCAGCATTCGTATTTACATATATGATAAGCTTGATTTTTGTTGCTTTTCCAAATGCATATTTATTTATGTTTTCTATGGAACCAGCTGTAAAAGAATTAGCAGCATCTTATGTAAGGGTATTATGCTTAGGTTACGGATTCTTAGCAGTAAGAATAGTTATCAATGGAGTGTTTGTGGGATCGGGGGATACATTTACACAAATGATTATGACTATAATATCTTTGTTGCTATTTAGAATTCCTCTAGCATATGCATTCTCTTATACAAGTCTTGGAGTAAGAGGTGTATGGATAGGTATAAGTGTTTCCTTTGTTGTAAGCGCATTTGCAATGTATATGGTATTTAGAAGAAACAAATGGTTAGATAAAGTAATTGAGTTATAGTAGATAAATAATTATATAAATAAGAGCCATGATAAAATAATAAATCATGACTCTTAAAGTATAAGATTAGAGGTTATTCAATGATTGCAAGTACATCCATTTCTCTTTTTGGTTGACCAGGTATTATATCAGGATATCCAATAATAATTGGAGTAATAATATCATATCCATAAGGTATTTTAAGTTCATTTAATATTTCACCTGACTCAATAACGGTTGCAAAATTAATACAACATGTTCCAAGTCCTCTAGATGTTGCTGACATCATAAAATAGCAAGATGCAAATGAGCAGTTTATCTTTGTATTCTTAAGTTTAGCATCACCTAAGACAAAAACTACACAAGGAGCATTGTAGAAAATATTATAGCTTTCCTTCGATAGAATATGTTGATACTTTTTTGCATAATCATCAGGATTGTTATTTATTCGTTTTAGTAGTGTGCTTTTTGAGTGATCAGATATTTTTTTCATTAACACCTTATTATGTACTATTATAAATTTCCAAGGTTGCTCATTACCTGTACTCGGCGCATAAATACTATCATCTAAGATATCTAATACTATCTCATTAGATACTGGTTTATCTAAATATTTTCTTATAGAGCGCCTTTTTAAAATTAATTCATTAAAATTCATATTTGCTCCTTATTGTTTTTATATAGTATAATACTTAAAATTACAAATTACTTGAATGAATCTGCTATTTATAGTTTAAGTTATAATTAATTTCTTTATATTTAAGAATTTCAGTTGGTGTTACTCCAAACATATTTCTGTAAGTCCTGCTTAAATGAGCTGAATCTGAAAAACCACTTTCATGGGCAGCGGTAGTGAATGAATTTCCTTGTAATATTAGCTTTATTGCTTTTCTAAGCCTAATCCAAAGAATGTATTTATGAATGTTAGTGCCAGTTTGCTCTTTAAATAAATGGACAAGATGACTTTCAGATAATCCTATGTATGATGCTAGGTCTTTTGAATATATCTTATCATAAGGTATATCCTCAAGTTTAGTTAATAATAAACTTATACGACTGTCTACAGATTTATCTAATATATTCTCTTTTAAATAAGTGCTCAATATGTTATTGATAAGATTTTTTGCATCTGCTAATGTAGGATTATTACTATAAAATACGGTTATCGTTTTAATTAGATCATCTACAATAGAGCAATCAATATCAGAATAACAATTATGTTTATTCAATCTATATAAGTTGGGATTTAATAATATTAAAGCAACATTGCCATTACTACTATCGAGTTGATGTGGATAGTTAGAATTTATTACAATAGCTTTAGATTTTATTAGATTATCATTTGCTTTTATACACAAGATATCGTCTAATCCTACATAGATTTCAACAGGATAATGGGAGTGCATTGTGGATGTAAAGTCATTTAAAATAAGTATAGAAGCTCCATACCAATAGAATATAATATTATCTTTGCACATTTAATTCTCCTAATTAAACTTTGATTATATGTATTAATTATATCACATTACAAAGTATAGAATGATTGACTTAATTTTGTATTAGGAAAGTGGTGGTTATAGACTTATTTATATATTATAAATAAGCACACAATCTATCATTTTTAATAGAAAGGGTGTTTGATAATATATTATGTTATACAACAAAAAAATGAGTGTATATAGATTAAAAAAATACTATTTCCATTATAGAACGTAAAATTCAAGCACCAATATACAGAAAAACTGGGGTTGAGATGAGGACAAGTAAGACAAGGAAAAAACTATTTATCACATGTATTATATTCATGTGTATATTTATGTCGCTGTTTGTAATAGCTTTAGAAACAGTTGTTAATGCTGCATTCTATGAAGCTTATGCAAAGCCTGAAATAAAAGAAATGCAGGAATTATACGATATCTATACTGAGTTAAATTATTATTATGACGAAAGCATTTTACTCTTTTCTTCACTTGAAAGTATTAACAAAGACATTTTCGATACACTTACACAAATAAACTACGCTTCACTTGATAACGGACAAGCAAGTGCAAATGGATTATCTAAAAAGTATAAAGATTACTTAACAAATATGGATATTTGCATAGTGGATAGTAATAATATAGTTCATTTGTTTAGAGAAAATAGTTTATCTGATGCTGAAGTCAAAAAACATGATCAAGAACATGGATTAGAATTTGTAATAGAAGCGGATGTAATACAGTTTTTGGCAGATAATGAGATAATAAAAGAAAATGATACGTATAGTAGTAATAACATTATTATTAGTAAACTCAAATCCCATGAGGAAGTTTATGTAGTAGGTATTCCAAGATATGATAAGATTTTTGACTTTTGTACAAATTCAATAGTTATATATAATAAACATGGGCATGAAGAACTAAGGCTAAATACGAAATCAATAGAAAAGAAGATATCACTAAATAGAATAACTAGAGGCAAAAGTTATCAAACCTTTTCTGTGGGCAAGTACCGTACAATGTTGTGCTACTACAGCAATGAAGATGAACGTGGTGACTACTGTTTAAGTTTAGTAAATAATTTAGATTTAGGTTACAGGTATACTATCTATGCTTTCTTATTAGTATTTTTTGCTATTGTAAGTATTGCATTTTGGTACTGGTCAGAAAAAATAACAAAACCACTTGATTTCTTTTTGATGTGGATAAAACTAATAAAAGATAAAGGCACATTAAAAGAGGATGAGAAGGCACATAAACCTATGCCTAAAGAAAACTATCTATTACAAAATAATATAATGGTTTTTTTCTCATTTTGCTTAGTTCCTATTATATTTGCAGGTGCAGTTCAATGGTATTCAGAGAATCAGATTTTAAATAGGTATGTTGAGCAAAGATATGTTCAAAGTGCTGAGTTTAGTGGCAATATATTTGATGAAAAATATAATATTTGGCGAGATCCAATTACATTACTAGGAAAGGATGAAAGAATAATTGAATGCTTAGTAGAAGCACAAATGGATGATGGTAGTGACAAACCTATATTAAGATATTTAAATGAGTATTCAAAACTAATATCTGATGAAAGTGATGTATTGACTATGTATGATGTAGATGGAAATGTAGTTGTGTCATCTGCTAATGATTTTGAACAAGATAAGTACATTAGATATAGAGTAAATGTTAATGAAAGTTATAAATGGTCGTTTGCAGAAGGATTAAAAAGATTTATACTCCACCAAAAAATATATAATACAAAGGGTAATATTATAGGCTATTGTAAGCTTGAGTTAAAAGAACCAAGCTTAAATGCAGCTACTTACTATAATAGAGACTATCTATATTCTTGCTATATATATAAATATACAGACAAGATATATAATTTATTAGGTTCTCCAAGTATATCAGATGAAGAAATTATTAATATGATTAGGAGCAATAAAACATATAGCTTAGCAAAAAGTGTAGTGCTAGAAAAAGCTAATATTAACTTGTTTTACATTGTAAAAGAAAAGATCTTCTTTGATATAGTATGGGGTAAGCATGTCCTCTCGTTTATGAATGCAGTTTTCTTCTTAATAATAGCTCTTATCTTCTCAGCTAGTTTCTTAACCAGGATGACTCTGAATCCCATAATACAAATAAGCAATGCTTTATATAAAGACAGCCCACAAGTACCGATGAGCACCTTGTTGCTAGGAAAAGAAGAATTTGATCTAATAGTAAACAGGGTAAAAACCTTATCTGAGCAAGTTAATACATATGCGCAAGAGCAGAAGTTGCTAGAAGCAGAGAGACATGAGCATGAGAAAAAAAGAAAAGATGCAGAGATATTAACATTACAAACTCAGATAAACCCTCATTTTATGTACAATATCTTCTCATCGATTGGAGTACTTATTCGTACAGGTGAAACTGAAAAAGCAACGAAGATGGTCACTTATACTGGTAATTTGATGCGAATGGGATTATATAGAGGACATGTAATGATACATCTGAAAGAGGAGTTAGAACATGTTTTTCAGTATATTAATATTCAACAAATAAGATATCACAACTGTATGAATATCAATGTGAATGTTGATGAGGGATTGATGCATTTGAAAGTTGTTAAGTTTATTTTACAACCAATAGTGGAAAATGCTATTGAACATAATATAGGATATTTAGAAGAAAGAGATTTAAAAATAGATATTAATGCTTATATAAAGGATGAGCATTTAATTATACAAGTAGTTGACAATGGAACAGGTATGGATAGTGAGCAAATTGTATGCCTACAAAGCAGTATTGACAGTTTTGATATGTCAAGTCATTTAGGACTAGCAAATATAAATGAGAGAATAAAACTAAACTGTGGAGATGAGTACGGAGTTAAATTGAGTAAAAATAATGAGTGTGGTTTAAGAGTTGAGTTAGTACTTCCTGTAGTTTTAGAAAAGGAGGAGTAGAAAGATGTATAAGCTTTTGATAGTTGAAGATGAAGAAATATTAAGGAATGGGTTAATTACTACAATTGACTGGACTAAACTAGGATTTCAAATAGTAGGGTGTGGTAGAGATGGACAGGATGGATTAGAAAAAGCAAAGCAGCTAGATGCAGATGTTGTGCTTACTGATATTAGAATGCCTAAAATGAATGGGCTTGATATGGCTAGACAAATAAAGCAGTTTAATAGCAATATAGAGCTAGTGTTTTTGTCTGGATATGATGAGTTTTCATATGCTAAGCAAGGGTTAGATATAGGTGTTTTTAATTACATAATGAAACTAAATATGTATGAGGAAATAGAAAAAGTATTTACAAAACTCAAGAAACATCTAGATACAACTATGCACAATATATCTGAAATTGCTGAGCTTAATGATATAAAGTATAGAAACAAGATATTAGACTTGCTGGAGGGTAAATCAGGTGACTGGCTTGAAGGAATGGACAAGATAAGCATAATAGTAGGTTATTTAGATGATAAATCATCTTACAAAAGCAACTATGAAATAATGAAAGACTATACTTATGTTTATTTAGTTGACAAGAACAGATATATAGGAGTATGTGCCGCATCTAAAATTGGAGATGTAATGTTTGGTGCAAAAGTAATGAATATTGCAAGAGCTCTTTCACCTTTTGCATTAAATGGGTACGTAGCTATATCAGATATTGTATCAGATGCACAAGAGATACCTCATCAACTAAAGAGAGCATATAAATTGCTGGATATAGCAGAAAAAAAACGAGGTAGACTGCCTAATATACTATTATGCAGAAAGGATTTAGCGGAGCATATTACAGAACCTAGGTCAGTTGTCTATAGCGATATAGAAAAACAGTTAGAATTAAAAAGGTATACTTATTACTCTAATCTTTCAAATCAGTGGTTTGAAGATTCAGTTTCATCAGCAGGTATATATTATCAAGATGCAAGAAAAATGGCAGAAAGACTTGCGCTTAAACTACAGGACTCTTTAAAGGAGATTGATTCGGACTATGTAAAAGAAGTAGATAACTTTATAAAAGTAACAAACGAAAGTTATTCTATTATTAGAATGCATGAAAGTTTCTTGAAAATGATTAAGCCAGCGTTGCTATCATTACAGAAGATTAATTTTAATCAAGCAGGTGCTGCTATAGAGGAGGCAGTTAAGTATATAAATAAGAATTATGATAAGCAGATAAGCACAAAAGAAATTGCTGATATGATAAACTTAAGTACACCGTACTTTAGTGCATCTTTTAAAAAGATAACTGGTGAAAACTATTCTAACTATTTATGCAATATTAGAATGGAAAAGGCTTGTGAGTTATTAGAAACAACTAAACTAAAGGTATATGAAATATCACATATGGTTGGATATTTAGATGAAAAACATTTTTCAAAGATGTTTTCTAAAAAATATGACATGACTCCCGCAACATATAGGAAGACAAGTAAAATCAGTTCTTAAAAAAGTACAGTATATTTATTAATTTTAGATATTACAATTCTTATATGCATATAATATAATATATGGTAACAATAGTAAATTCAATTGCTATTGTTAGCTTCAAAATTCTTACATTATTTGATGACCCATTCTAATGGTCATCTTTTTTTATATGCTGATCTGTGGAAACATAAGAATTATTATGATATAATATCTTACCAATATAATAGCGAGTTAATAATTTAATTTTGATTTTATAAGACTTGGAGATATAGATGTTAATAGATACACATTGTCATCTTTTTAGTAAAGAGATGATAGCAGAAGAGGTTTTAAGAATAAGCAACAATTTCAAGGATATCAATCCTGAACAATTATCAAAAAGATTTAACAATACAGACGTTATGAATATTCTTCAGTTTATATCCCATGGTATAGACAATGATTGCTACGAGTTATATTCGCATATGAAGAAATCATATGGACAAGACTTTATTGCAGTTCCCCTGATGTTAGATTTAACATATACTAATGTTAATCCATTCTTGGAAACAGATAGCGAGAATGAAGAAAAACTAATAAAGTTTTCTAGGTCTGTTAATGACAGAGTTATGAAAGCAATAAAATCATTTTCCGGTGAAAAGTCTAATAAACTGTATAACCTTTTTGAAAAGATACAATTCAAACTAGATAACAACAAAAAGAATATATTTCGAGATAATTATGATATACAGATACAGGATCTATCATCATTAAAAGAAGCTTTGCCTGATAGAGTATACCCCTTCTTTAGTATTGATCCAAGAAGAGAAAGTGAGTTTGAGCACGGTATTTTAGGTGAGATAAAAAAGCATGTCGGAAGAAAAAAGACTTTTGCGGGGCTTAAACTATATACATCCTTAGGATATTCTCCTACTAACCCCATTTTATATGATAATAGTAAGGGACAAAGTGTTTATGGATGGTGTCAACGTCATAGAATACCTATTACTGTTCACTGTGGAAATAATGGATTTGCACATGCGTTGGAAAGAAATGTAGTACACGGCGATGTTTATTATCCAAATGCAGGGGAAGTAACCCCTATGGAACATATATCCAAAGATTTGATACTTAAATATGACCATGGTATACTTAATTTTGATGACATGGTAAAAGAACGACAGGTTTTTCTGAACCATCCAAAGTTGTGGAGAAAGGTGCTTGATAAATATCCTCGACTTAAGATAAACTTTGCCCATATGGGAGGGAATGTACAAGTTGCAAAATATACAGCTGGTTTACATACAGGGTATTGGACAAAACAGATAATAGAAATAGTAAGTGACTATAAGAATGCTTATACTGATTTAAGTTTCTTAACACCTACTGATTCACCTAAGTTTAATGTGGATATTTTTTATAATAACTTATACTCTACTTTACCAAATAGGGTAAAGAAAAAAATACTCTGGGGCTCAGATTTCTATATGCTTGATTTGGCAGAAACAGATTTATCAAGATATCTTGAGCAATTCAAGTTAGCCTTTGGAAAAGATTTTGCAAAGATATCATATGAGAATCCTAGAAGATTTTTACGAATTAAGGCTTAAGTTAGATTATGGATAGTTTTTAATTAATAGTTATTGAAATTGTTAATAAAGGTATATATAATATACGAAAAGAGGCAAGGCTATTATGGATAGCAAAAAAATGTTGCAAGCCTTTGGGAAATGCTATAATAGTAATGATTATAGAAGTATACAAGATTTACTAAGTAGCAACGTAATGTATGAGTCATATGATTGTATGTATAAAATTACGTCTGTTGATAAAGTAATAGAGGTGCTACAACAAAGTACAAATCAAAATACATATGCCCACAGCGGGTATTATATGTATAAGGGAATAGTCCTTAAACATCTTAAAGAATGTGTGTTGATTTGCGATGGATACACATTGGAATGTATAAGGATAGTTGGAATAAAGGCTAAACGTGGTAAGATAGTAAACATAATAGGTTATAAACCAAGTGAGTATAGATACACTCGAGGTAAGAAGATTGATGGTTAAGAAAGGGGTTTTATAATGAATGATGCAGTAACTACTACAACTCAGCTATGGGACAAAGTTATGGCTGGAGATATAAATGCATTTACTTTTTCTGATGTTGTTTGGGCAATTGGAATAGTAGTCTTGCTTGTACTAGCTATAAAAATAGGATATAAATTAGCAAAAGTTATACTTGTAATCTTGCTGATTGCTGTAATACTTTTCTATTTAGTATCCCAAGGTGTAATTCCTTTAGGATAGTAGAGAATAAAACAGCTTTAAGTTAGGGTAAATTGCTTGACCTTAAGGCTGTTTTTGTTTATAATTACATTACAATTTGGGGGATTAGCTCAGCTGGCTAGAGTGCTTGACTGGCAGTCAAGAGGTCACCGGTTCGACTCCGGTATTCTCCACCATAAAACCACCATATATGGTGGTTTTTTATTATATACCCCCTATATATTGTGGTTATCTAACATATGTCAGAATGCTGAAAATCGAGCCATCTAACATCCATCTAACATGCTGATTTTGTATAAATGCCTGCATCTACTGCAACTGGTGCAAATTGATGTGATTTTTGCAAATAATCTATTCAGAAGGTCTGTTGCATTTAGAAATAAAAAAAGAGCAGCACCTCATTATAAGGTGCTGAAAGGTATAGTTTAGTATATAAAGATTAGGCAAACTCTCCAACTAGAGCTTCTAATGCTTTCCTTCTCATTTCAGGATTGCTTTTAATTAACTCAACAATATCAGTTGTATTTGTTACAATTGGTGTTGCTGGTGTTCCATAGAAATCTTCTTCAATAGTATGGGATAAGTGCATTCGCCTAGGATCCTCAATATGTGAGTAGGTGTTTATCAAGGTATCAGCTTTTGAGTGTCCCGTATCACCTTGTACGGATTTTGTATCACCGCCGCTTATCCGAAGCTTATATGTTGAACTTGAGTGCCTGATTTCGTGAAAGGTAAGCACTGGGAATCCTAGGTTACTAGACTTCTGCCAGTTCTTAAACCATTTTGTACATAACTTAACTTCAATCGGCATACCGTTTTCAAAAGAAAACACTAAATTGTTATCTATATACTCAGGGCCTAATGCATCTTTCATGTTTTCTATAATTTTCTTTCGTTCTGTAAGTTCCTTTATTAATGGTGCACTTAGATATATCATACGTACACTTGAATTTGTTTTGGGTTTCTTTAGTATGAGAGTTATTTTAGCCTGTGGGCTGATAGTATCAAATACTTTTATTAAAGTGTCTTTAGGTAAATCTTCAAGTAAATCTTTATATGCTCTCTGGATTGTTTTATTGATTTTTATCGTTCCATTTAATAAATCAACACAATCCCATATGAGTCCTAGTGCCTCTCCTGCTCTTAATGAACACATAAATGTTAGGTGAACCGCTAAGTGCAATAACTTATTATCTATGTTCTGCAATGCAATTTTAAACATATTGTCAGACCATATTGTTGATTCAGGTTTAGCTGGTTTAGGTGCAGCACATATGACAGGTGTTCTTTCAATAATCATCCATTCTTTAGCTTTAGCAAATGCAACTTTAAGGGTTGAGTGAATATATTTTATTGTGGTTGAGGATAGGCATTCGCCGTTTTTTGCTCTGAATTTAGGTTTTGTGCTTAATGTGTTATACAGTTTTGCAATATGTAATGGTGTTACGTCCTGCATTCTCATGTCGCCAATCAGAGGATAAACATGATTGCGCAGTAATCCTTTTACAGTAGAATACTGGGAGTATTGCCAGTTACCTTTTGAATATAGCTCCATCCATGTTTCCATAAACTCCTGAACCGATTGTTTGTCCGGTATTAAAAACTCACCAAACATCTTTTTATTTTCGATCTCTACTTTGAATTTTTCAGCATCAGGTCTATTGGGGAATGCTTTCCACTTCTGTTTCCGCTCTCCAGTACTATCTTCGTAGTCATATACTACATGATACTTCTCTTTTCTTTTTACTATTGTAGCCATATTTTATTCTCCTTTTCAAAGTGTCGTTATGAGAACCACTCGTCAAAAGATATTTTATTAATCCGTACACTCCTGCAAGTTTACTCAAGGTGTAAGTAATAATGGTAGTGCTAATGATGCGATTAATAGACTTTTATTGAACGCAGTAATATTGAGTAAAAGCAATATTAATATAGTAGCTGTGGATACACTTCATTCTGCGGAAATTAAAGATAAAATTAATGCTGTTCTTGAAAGAATTATTGGAATAATTAATGAAAAACAATATGTTATAATGTTTTTTGGTGAGCAGCTGGATACTAAAAAGTTTAGCAACAATGTTAGGCAAACTCTGGGAGCCGGTAAGGAATCATTATTTGGCGCAGATATTTAATTAACTTTTTGTGAAAAAAATTGTTTTGTCAATGTTATTGGCAAACTAAAATGGACAGTAGTACATTGGAAAACCTCAAAATAATATGAGATTATTTAAAGGTTAGATTGTAACGGAAATCGAGGCAGTTTCCTGCGTTTAGTGCTGTTGCTGGTACTATTCTATAATCTCTTTTACACGTCCAACAATCCTGCCGTCTAACATAACTTTAATACCATGCGGATGATGTGCTGAATTGGTTAATAGTTTTGCAACTTTACCTTCAGTTAGTTCTCCACTTCTCTGATGAGTTTTTTGAACTACTTTCACTTGCGCTCCAATTTTTATATCACTTCTTATTCTTCCATCCATTATAAAACCTCGTTTCTTTAGTCTGCTATGTTATGTAATCTTAATCAGCTTGTGATGCGTTGTGGGTCTGTAACTTTAAAATTCAATTTCTTAATCAGAAATAGTTGCATCTTAATTATCGATCCATGTAGTATTATTTATTGCGTATTGCTCAAACAATTTCATTTATTCTCCTAATTTTTATTCTTTTTTGCTCTGCTTAACCAACCTTCTATTATCAAACTATATACAATACCAGATATAAAGCTTACATGATCTTGGAACCCAGTAGAACTGTAAAATGCAAATGAAACAAGTAAGCCTAGTAAGGCTCTGCGTAATAATGACTTTGCCTTTGTAGTTTTGTCCCAGGGAGCTACTATTACAACTCCAATTATTATTCGGTTATATCATAATGAAAATAGTTCTCCGATTGAGGCGGTATTACCTGAACGAGTATATACTCCAATAATACAGAAGACACCTAGTATTGCACCAACAATTATTGCATTAATAAGTCTTTTTTCATAGTACATTCTCCAATATTTATAGTATTGATGTTCAGAACTTCTAAACTCATGATACCACTTGAACATTGATTAGTCTATTGCTGAAATAGCATGTAATTGTAGATATAAATTGAAATAACTATTTGCAAAGAGCAGAAGTATGTTAAAATATTAAATGCTAAACATAGATACTTTACTAATTGTAGAACAGGAGAACATAACATGATTGACTTAATTTTAGCTATAATATTCTCTGCAATGATTCCTGTACTACTTAAGTATGCACATAAACGGGATTTAGCAGATGAAGTTATTTTGACCTTTAACTATGTAATTGCTCTGATTTTTAGCTTGATTCTAATGATGTTCAAAATTGATAGTTACAAGGTTTTGCTAATCCAAGACAGTGACATTAATAAATTGATCGTGATTGGATTACTAACAGGTCTTGCATACTATGGTGCCTTTTATTTTTATCAGAAATCTGTGAAAGACAATGGTGTATCTCTATCTATTGCTGTAGGTAAAATGGGTATTATCATACCAATGCTATTATCTCTATTTCTTTGGAAGGAGATACCAGAGACGATTCAATGGATGGGCATTATTATTAGTATGATTGCCATCGGTATTATCAATATAAGTCCAAAGGAATTTAAAGGTGCAAAATTCAAAACTTCTTTGTTATTATTTTTTGTTATTGGTGGGTTAGGAGATTTTTTCAATAAACTATTTCAAGTATCTGTTGGGAGTGCCTATAAAGATTTGTTTTTAGTAGTGGTTTTTGGGTCTGCCTTAGTTGCCAGCCTTTTTATGACTATCAAACATAAAAATATCACTAAAATGAGCATCCTATTTGGGATAATGGTTGGATTACCTAATATGTTAACGGCCTTTTATTTAATCAGTGCTTTGAGTAAAATGAATGCTACGGTAGTTTTTCCTATGTACAGTGGTGGCGCTATTATGTTATCCATGCTCTGGAGTATGTTTGCATTTGGTGAAAAGTTGAAGATGAAAGAAATTGCAGGTATCATTATGATCCTGATAGCATTGATATTGATTAATTTGTGACCTAATATATATTATGTTAGAGTATCATCCTATATAGTATTATCACATGTTATCTTAATATCACATATATGGAGAATTGTTTATTTTGATTTACTAACATACCTTTTAACAAATTTATAAAAAGTATTTCGCTTTAATCCAGTTAGCTCCATAGCTTTTTTTGCAGTAATTTCTTTATTACACCATAGTTGATAAACTTCTTTCCAGTTATCTGGATAGGTTATTCTAGACCTCCCAAATACCGTACCCTGTGCTTTTGCATTTGCAATGCCTTGTGCTTGCCTTCGTTTGATATTATCTCTTTCTTTTGTGCTACATAAGATAGTATTTGTAATACCAAGTCTGCAATAAAACGATTGTCAAGGTTATCATCTGTGGCTCTCGTATCAAGCAGCGGCATATCTAGTTCTTTAATATTTACTTTCCAAAGAAATGAACTTGGAATAGAATACAACGGACATTAAGTTTAGTTTAAAATATTTTTACTCTAGTTTGACACATTTTCTTGTACATGTCCAAAAACAGTGGATCTAAAAATTTAAAACAACTGGATAAACTGTCATACACTGGTTCTGGTGTAAAAAATCCAACCAATATATTCTGACTCAAGGAAACATGATATAATTTTGAAAATAAGAGGAGAATTATATCACATGAAAGAAAATCTATTCAAATGGAAGCATTTCAGTAAGGATATAATTCTATTATGCGTTCGTTGGTATCTCAAATATTCATTGAGCTACAGAAATTTAAAAGAAATAATGATGGAGCGAGGAATTGATGTATCTCATTCAAGGATATTGAGATGGGTACATCAGTATTCTCCGGTGATAGAAGAAAAACTAAGAAAACATATCAAGTTAACCAATGATTCATGGAGAATGGATGAAACATAAATTAGAATTAAAGATAAGAATGCATATTTATACAGAGCACTAGATTTATCAGGAAAGATAATAGACTTCTATGCGTCTCCAAATCGAAGTAAATATGCAGCGAGACAATTTTCAAAAAAGCTTTAGATGTAAGTCATAATCAACGAACAAGAGTTATAACAACTGATAAATACAGAGCAACAGAAATAGCAATTATCGAGGAAACATGCTATGGAGATATGAGCCGTGTGACGGAACATCGGATGTGTCAGTATCTGAACAATATAGTAGAACAAGACCACAGATTCATAATGAAGAAGATAAATCCAATGTTAGGATTCACATCACTAGTCTCAGCTGAGAAGACAATTGCCGGAATAAAAATGATGCATATGATAAGGAAAGGACAGATCGAAGGTATTCGATGTGTTCGTTCTGAGGTTCAAGTAATAAATAAAATAATGAGCGAAGCGACATAAGATATTGGTAGTATTATGGTGATTTTTTAACTTCTAATATTTTTTGCACCAGAACCGAAATTTATTACTAATAACTATATAACTAAATTAAGACTCGTATAAAAACCTGGTTTTAGTAAAATTTGCAAAATACCAAATGCTGTGATATGATGTATAAAATCCAATTTATTAACATTTTTGTATCTGTAAAATATATATAACAGGAGTAATTTTATATATGAAAATCGACATAATAACTGCCTCAAAGGGAGGTACGGGTAAAACCAGCTTTGCGTTATCTTGTGGGGTTCATTATATTAATCAAGGCCAAAAGGTTATGTTTGTCGATATGAATCTAAACAATGCAGATTGTTTCACCGTTTTATCACCATATAGCTACAATTCAATTCAATCTTTGATTCTTAATGGCCGTGATGATATTAAAATTTATGAAGAATTTTATCGTGTTGACTTGCTTATGAATAACAACAACACAGGAATTGCATTAGTGCGTCAAACACCATTCCAGCTTTATAGCGGTATTGAGGAATTTTACAAACTATTGATCAAGGCAAAGAAACTAGCTATTGATGAAAAAATAGATGTTATGATTGTTGATACTAATTTTACTATTGAGAACTTGCTGCCGAAGAAAATAGACCATACTACTTTTAAAGATCTTTGCAACCAATTATGGAATAATTGGGAAGATACTACTGAAATAAATATATTTTATATGTGGTGTGTAAACGACTTCTTTAAAGTATTAAACTCTGTAAGCAATGCTTCAAACAAACGTGCTGAGCATGTGCTTGATAATTTTGGAGAGTTTTCTAAAGATACTTCTTCAGTAGATAAGTTTACAGAGAAAGGTAATCTTTTTCATGTAGTAAACAAACATAATGAACGAAAAGTTTTCAATCAAAAAACTATAGGTGCAATATTCAATAATTTATTGGAGAAGTTCAAACCAGTAAAAACTAATGAAAATGATACATTTTATATAGGTTATACATATTTTGACGTAACAGAAATTATTAAAAAAACAATAGTTAAGTTGCAAAATCAAGAAGCAAAAGGAGATGATTTGGAATCACCAGAAAATGATATAGTGATTAACCTTAACTCCAACGTTATTGTATTAGAAGATGATCAAGATTATTCTAATTTCATTGCTAAAATGCTGAAGGAGACATCCAGTGAAAAAAAATATGCTGATAAAAAATGTTCTGTAAACAGTGAGTTTCTACAAAACATCAATGATCCTAAGTTCGTGTTTCATAAAGAAATAATTTCTAAAAAATTATCATTAATAGATAAATCAATACGGAGGTGAATAATGAATAAGGTATTTCTGGTTAGAATACATAAATTAGATAGGGAAAAGAATGCAGCAATCGAACAGCTAATATCTGGATATGAGATGCATTATCCGGAGTATAGTGTTGCTGTAATATCTAAATCAGTAAATGATGTTCAACTTTCTGTAGAATCAGAAATTAGATTGTGTGGGAAAAACTGCAAATTGTCATATATTTTTGTCGAAGGATATAAGGAGTTTTCTAGCGACTTTTCTATGAAATACGATTTAGATTCTGTGAAGCAAGTTGACTCAAAGGATGATTTTATGAAATGCTTTACTAAAGAAGCAGTCGAAGATCCAGCAGTAAAATATATTCATAAAAGGAAGTATATGATAGAGAGTATAACTGAAATACATTTTGATGATGCCCAAATTAGTAAGATTATAAGGAGAATAAATAAAATGAGTATTGATAGAGTAATGGAAACTTTTTATGAAGAAGAAAATATTGATTACATTCAGTTTGAATCTTTTGATTCTAAGGTTATGATTAATAATAGACTAAAGTACAACAGTGACTTAGATATATATATACGTAAAAAGCAAAAGTTTATCCTAAACAAATTGAAGAAAATATTCAATGAAGATGTTGACAGCATATTTTATTGTATATTTTCAACCAATGACAAATTGCAAGATTTTAAGGTAGAGGAAATTAGCGATGAAATAGATGAGATTCTTGGTTATAAATGTGTTCATCTTGAGCATAAATTGATTTCAAAAGGAAGCAGAAGTGATGGAAAATTATTAGACTATAAAACAGGAGTTGTTTCAATTATTGAAAGAGTTCGTACTCTATACTTCAAGAAGATAATGAGTTTCATGTCTAGGTATCCCAAATTAAATGCAATGGTTTGCGAAAATAGTAATATTATACGTATTATAATAATGAACCATAAACTTAACAATTTTATTGGAGTAAAAATCGATAAACCAGAAAGAGATGTAAAGCCTGCTTTACAGCTGATATCAGAATACTATTTTGATGGAGGTGAATAATGAGTAAATATTTTTTGCTACAGAATTTTGTAAACGAGGAGTCTATTAGTAATTATACATATATCAAGCTCTGTGTAATAAGTACTGAACGTGTAATATATTTATTGGATAATGTCGCAAGTTATGGGGCTAGTATTATATATAATGGTACATATTTGATAGATGGAGAAAAACAGGAATATAAGGTGCAATTGATGGTGCAGATCTCTGGGGATTTTTCGCAGTTCAAAAGTAAGGTCTCATCAATGATAGAAGGAGATAGTAAAATTAATTATGTTCAATCTTTAGATGAGGATATTACTTTTGTTTCAAATCACTATGGTATGCCAACAGATTATCCACTTCACATGTGTAGAAATTTTGACTCCACATTTAGCAGAAGAATGATAGTGATGGGATCCTTGTGGGATTTCATAAAAAATGGAATAGATAAGTATACAGATGAGCCGGAAATAACAGAGATAGTCCTCCGTATAACAGGATACATTCAAGGTATAAGATTAAAAGATATAATAGATGATATGTACTACAAAGATTTCGGATTGAAATTTGACAATCAAGTGATGGAAGCACGACTCAATCTTTTGTCCATTATAAATAAATTGCTTAGAACTTATGGTTACTGTTCATTGGATTTAAAAAAAATCGTATGGGATGATAGTAAGATTAATGAGATAACCGTGGAAGACGCTTTCTTTTTTTCTGAGAATAAAAGGTCAGGATTTATTCAAGGTCTATTAACTTCGTTACTTGGCACCTTTTTTAACCAAAATGAAAAAAAGATGGAGGACATTAATGAGTTTTATGTGGAGATGAATACAAAACCATCAGTTAACATGGAACCGAGACAGAAGTTGGGTAATGATAAAACTTCCAGAGTATTTAAACTTTACTATAATGAGAACATGTTTGATGAACCTTTTGAGGAGTAATATATATGGATATTTTGAAAGATTTTTTTCAACAAGGTGAACAACTAGAAAGCATTATCCCAATTGTTGAATTTATTTCATATTTAATGATTAGTTTAATTGCAATAAAATTGCAACTAAGAGAAAGGTCTCAAGATAGTAAGAATGAAGAAAAAAAGATAAAAGAGAAAGCATATATTACATCTAATCAAATCTTATATTTAGAGTATAATCTCAAGGCAAACATTCAGAGATTGATATATGAGTACGTTTACCAATGCACACCAATAAGTGACTCAGAGAAATATTTAGTATGGAATAGTAAGTCAACTATTGATCAAGATTATATTAATAAACTATTAATGACAATGTATGATTTTTCATTAAAACCTGATCACATCGCAGAGCTGTATGATAGCATTAATATTATTAATGCTATTGACGCAACAAATGATAAAGATAAAAAAAAAGTTCTATTAAAAAAATTAATTAATACTAATGAAATTGATTCAATTATAGAAAATGGAGATGGTATTCTAAAAAAACAACTTACAAGATTTTGGGAATCACAACAATATACTTTATGTTCTCATGATGTTGCAAAAACATTGTATCGATTACACGATTTTAAAACTAAGTATAAAAATATTAATAAGTTTTCAATAAAGACAAAGTAATGTAATGTCAAATTTACGTATATATATGGGAACAGATTGCAAAATGTTGTCAATACAGAATAGACTTCTTTGACTAGATTTACTTGTATTTTGGAAGCGATTTCGGCTCAAAGTATCAAAACTAGCAATACAAGGCGTTTTTCAACGCCTTTTTTCATGTATCAAATTCGCAGGTTATCACAGCTTTGCATGAGAAATTCAGAATTGCTATAATTGACAAATGAACTCAACAGATAATTACTTTGTAAAACTTATTAAATACGTAAAAAAGGTTTATCATATTGATAATCAAATAAAATATGTTACAGATAATAGATTAAATCCAACGTATAAAACTTCACAAATTATTACAATTGTTTTGATGGGCTTTTTGCTTAGAATGCAAAGTTTTAATGAGCTAAAGTGTATGATTAAGTCAGGTGAGTTTGATACTATGGTTTCGTGTAATTATAGTATCCCACAGATAGATACAATCAGAAGTTCATTAAAGACAGTAAATCTTAATTGCCTGAGAAGGATTAATAATTCAATAATTAAAAAGGCAGTGAGGAACAAAGTTTTAAACGAAGGGACTATAGAAGGATATATTGTAGTAGCTATAGATGGAACAAATTTGTTCAACACGAAAAACCCACATTGTAATGATTGCATAAAGACAAACAAGTGAGGAAAGATATTTTATTCTCATAGTTGTACAGTAATGTCATTGATTGGTGATGGTGCTAATCTAGTAGAGAATTAATTGCAGCCCGAAGACTGCTGAAAAGAGCTATTCAAGAACATAAAGGTTTAATAGATGTAGTAACATGCGATGCTTTAGCATGTAATTCAATATTCATTAATCAATGCTTAAAACTAGGAACGGATGTTGTGATAAGAGTTAAAGATAATTACAACTTATCAATAAGAGAAGTAAAGAAAATAACAAATAAGAAGGAATCAATAAAACATTGGTGCGATGACAATTGTAAAATCAAGGCGTACGAATCTATGTTTTCAATGGATGGAGTTGATCAACCATTAAGATATGTAAAGTTTGCAAAAAGGAATAAGAACGGTGACAGGTCACAAGTATTGATTGTTACAACTGCAGTGGACATAAGCGTTAAGATTCTTTATACAATTATGAAAGCAAGATGGAATATTGAAAACCGGGTATTCAATAACCTCAAGAATAATGCTAATCTTAATCATTGTTTTGTTCATGGTGGTAATGCAGTTGAAGCGGTATTATATTTAATGTTTATTGCATCAAACCTTTTTCAATTATTTAAAGTACGGCGGCTGAAGAATCATATACCTATTCAAAAGGAATTGGTACGGTTATTACTTAAAGGCTTATATTTTTCTCAACGGTGTGATGATTACATATTAGACACAGGATAATTAAAACAAAACTGAATACTAAAACTTCAGTCCTCTAAAAACTGGGGGGGGGTAAGGGGGTAGTATATTCTTTTTAGATTTTATTTAGAAATTCCACTGCTTGATAGCAAAAATATGATAAAATACTCGTAGCTGCTGAGCAAATACGAAATTGCTCTTAATTTTGTGGGGAAAGGGGAATCATATTCATTTTTAGATTTCTCAGAGATTTATCATATCTAAAAGCAAAAATTTGGTAATATATCAGTCGATGGAAGTAAACGCTAAATTCCTCATTATTTACGAGCAATATCGCGTTTGCTCTTAGAAACCAGCTTGTACAGCCGATTTGAGACACTTTTAGAAAAGTGCCAAATTCGCAACAAAATAGGGTTTTACAATAACACCTTGGTTTGCTAAAATATTAGTGAATTGAGGTTTTTTTGCAGGAGAATAAGTATTATAGACTAATAAAATATATGAAGAATGTATTTGATATTGAAGAACAATTAGGTCAGTTAGCAGAAGGAAGAGTAAACCCAACATATAAAACTGAAATAGCAACATTAATAATACTAATGGGATTTTTACTAAGGCTATCAAGTTTTCAGCAATATCGGGTTTACTCTTAGAAACTAGTTTGTACAGCTGATTTGAAGCACTTTTAAAAAAGTGTCAAATTCGCAGCAAAATAGCATTTTACAACAACACCTTGGTTTGCTAAAATATTTAGTGAATTGAGGTGTTATTTGCAAGATAATAAGTATTATAGACTAATAAAATATATGAAGAATGTATTTGATATTGAAGAATTATTAGAACAATTAAAAGACGGAAGAGTAAATCCAACTTATAAAACTGAAACAGTAACATTAATAGCATTAATAGGATTTTTACTAAGATTATCAAGCCTTAGCGAGATAGGTAGATATATTCAATCCGATGAATTTAATAATCTATTTCCGCCTGGTACAAAGTTACCACACGTAGATTCAATAAGAAATACAATGAAGAAAATAGATATTGAAGGACTAAGAAGTATAAACGAATACATTGTAAAAAAAGGCGATAAGAAATAAAATATTTCAGTATGGAACATTTGAGAAATATGTAATAGCTGCAATAGATGGAACACAGATATTGGACAGTATAAAGAAAAAATGTGAAAATTGTTTATCGATGAATAAACGTGGTGTGGCACATTATACACATAATGCCGCTGTAATGTCTACAATTGGTAATGATCCAAATATTGCTCTAGACTTTGAAATGTACAGAGCTAAAACAAATGAAGATGAAAAGGACGAAGGTGAGTTCACAGCTGCCTTGAGGCTACTAAATAGAGTGGTTCATGAGCATCCGAGTCTAATTGATATAGTTGTATACGATGCATTAGCATGCAATTTAGTTTTTATAAAGGAATGTCAAAAGCTTGGTATTGATGCAATAGTGCGAGTGAAGAAGACAAATAATATATCACTTAAAGAAGTAAAAAGAGCAACCAACAAAACAGACAGTGTTTTGAAATTTATTGAAGATGGCTATGTTATTGAAGTGTATGAATCCTTTTTCTATATGAATGATATGGAAGAACCAATCCGATATATCAAATATGCAAAAGAGAAAAAAGATAGCGATGAAACCAAACGAACACAGATGCTTATCATAACAACATGTATGGATATGAAATTAGAAACGCTTTATCGAATAATCAAAGCGAGATGGGACATAGAGAATAAGACGTTTAATAATCTAAAGAATAATGCCCACCTCAGCCATTGCTTTATTCACGGCGGAAACGCTGTAGAAGGAATCCTATATTTGCTTTTTATTGCATCAAACATATTTCAATTATTCAAAATCAGAAGATTAAGGAATAGTAATAAAAACCAAAAGGAATTAGCGAGATTATTAGTAAAAGGCATGTATACATTAAAACGCCGCAAAGAAATCATTTTCAACTCAGCGTAATCACATAGCAATCGAATAAAGTTTAATTCTCCAACATTTTCATGGGGGTTTGGGGGAAGTAAACTCATTTATAAGAAATGCAAATAAATCTCACCACTCAATAGCAAAAATATGGTAAAGTATTAAGAGCTATTGAGTAAAAGCGAGATTCCTCGCTAATTAGCTAATTTTAACTAAAACAATAATGTAGAATAGATAGAAAAGAGTTCCTAATATTTAACTCAGCATAACCTGTTTACAATTAAAAACACATTTAAAACCTCTTTTATTAATGTAGATAAGGGGGGAATTATGTTAAATGCATGAAATAATCTGAAATCCTACACAATGATAGTAAGAATATGATAGAATGTTGATAAATCTCGAGTAAGTACGAAATTACTCACATTATACCGCACTTGCACAAGGAGGATATCCATGGATTTGTTTAAGGAAACACTTCAATTGATCGATTCAGAGCAGGTACAGTTGATTGATTTTAAGATTGTTGATATTAAGGGCCGTTGGCATCGTCTAGCCATACCAGTAGAGCGTTTCTCAGAGCGGATTCTGACTGAAGGTATTGGCTTTGATGGATCCAGCTATGGCTTCCTGACAGTGGAAAAATCGGACATGGTCTTTATACCTGATTTATCCACTGCATTCATTGATCCTTTTGCCCAGATCAAGACGCTTATTATCATAGCAGATATATACCGACTGGACAATGGTGAGCGTATACGATTCGAGGATGATCCCCGGTATATCGCTGAGAAAGCTGAGACGGCCTGTGCTGATATCGGTATTGATACTGCGCTTTTTGGCCCTGAGTTTGAATTCTATGTACTGGATCATATTTCCTATAAGACAGCACAGAATCATATTGAGTTGAAAATAGACACTATGCAGGGCGAATGGAATAGTGGTGACAATTCAAAACAGAATCTAGGTGTGACTGTCGGTCATCATGGTGGCTATCATCTGGACTCACCCTTTGATTCTAGCTACACCTTCCGTTCAGAGGTCGTTCGTCTGCTAGAGCAGGTGGGCGTCCCAGTAAAGTATCATCATTCAGAGAATGGTGGTCCTGGACAGGTGGAGATTGAGGTGGAGTTTGCTACGCTCAAGGAAATGGGTGATAGAACCATGAAACTCA
>Ga0209475_10001696_pt1 | contig 25920 bp, 23 predicted proteins | sample tdDd471_FD_187128 | JGI IMG/M metagenome (GOLD analysis project Ga0209475, IMG submission 187128) | Marine sediment microbial communities from the Atlantic coast under amendment with organic carbon and nitrate - tdDd47.1 (SPAdes)... | ecosystem: Environmental > Aquatic > Marine > Coastal >... | reverse complement strand
GAATATGGGTTGATAGGAGATATGAAATCACCTAAGATCTATGGGGCCGGACTCTTGTCTTCTATTGGAGAAAGCAAGCATGCCCTCAATGATGAGGTAAAGAAAATATTCTACGATATCTCGGCAAAAGACTACAGTTTCGACATCACCAGCATGCAGCCGCAGCTTTTTGTTACACCGGACTTTAAGCACCTGACTGCGGTACTTCGTGAGTATGAACAGGGCATGGCCCTCAATAAAGGTGGACTATACGGGATGCATAAAGCCATTGATTCAGAGAACGATGCCTCCTGTGTATACAGCTCAGGCCTTCAGGTATCCGGAATCTTCACCAATGTCATGGAAGCAAATGATGAAGCTGTTTATCTGCAGACAAGCGGCCCTGCTACATTAAATTTTGATAATAAAATGCTGGCCGGTCATGGCAAGGACCATCATCCTCATGGTTTTGGTTCTCCTGTCGGGATGATCAAAGAATTTAGACAGCCACCTGAGACTTTATCTGAATCGGACCTCAGGACAGCAGGTATTATAAAAGATCGTAGGTGCAGTCTTGAATTTCAATCAGGCGTCTCAGTTGAAGGAACATTGATTGACAGCTACCACCGTGAGGGAAAATTGTTGATTCTTTCTTTCAGGGATTGCGTAGTAAAATACCGGGGACTTGTTCTCTTTGAACCTTCATGGGGTGTTTATGATATGGCTGTTGGTTCTACTATCACCTCTTGTTTCAGTGGCCCTGCCGACCCGGATGCTTACGGCTTGCGGTTTCCTGTCCCAAAAGAAAAGACCCATAAGATAGTACACGAGGAAAAGCAACAAAGACTTTTCAGGATGTACCAGGAGGTCAGGGATATGCGTGAAGCAAATAAATCCGATGCCAACCTGGAGTGTATCATTGAGACTTTGATCATCGACTATCCTGAGGATTGGCTCCTTTGTGTTGAGGTCTTTGAATTTGCGAAGAAAACCAATGATCTGGGCGTAAGGTCAATGGCAGAAGCATACCTTGAGGAGGTTAAAAGATATAATCCTGAGTTTGTCCACCTTATAGAAAATGGCAAACAACTTTAAAGAGGTTTCTCAATATCGAATATTGCCTCCCCGAAAGCCTCACAGTAATGGTTGGCTCCCATGCGGCCTACCAGGCGGATCTTATCAGGATCGATAACACCCTTTTCATCCAGGATTTCATCATCTACATGTATCATGAGCACTTCACAGATTACGAGGTTTCCTGCCCCCCCCTGCACACCTGTTTCAATGATCTGGCGCACCTTACATTCGATCTGCACAGGGGATTCCTTCACTCTGAAAGGTTTAATCTTCTCTGACTCAAGCATGGTAAGGCCTGACTCCAGGAACTCATTCACACCCTTAGGATACTCAGCGCTCGCCTGATTGACCTTATGAACAATATCCCGGGTCACAACATTGATCACAACCTCAGGCACTTCTTTAAGATTTTCATAGGTATCCTTGGTGGTGTTGTCACGTCCTCTCCTTGAAGGTGAAAATATCAGTGTAGTTGGGTTCACCCCAAAGACATTAAAGAAGCTAAATGGTGAGACATTGGGCCTGCCCTGGTTGTCGACTGTGCTGGCCAAAGCAATTGGCCGTGGTGCCACCGAGCCTAATAGGAGCTGATGTAGTCTGGGCTTTTGAATCTTGTCCGGATCAATTTGCATAATACCTTATTTATCTTTTGCAGGCAGGATGGTGGTGCGGGTCTCGCCAAAGCCTATCCTTACCTTGTCATTTTTTGCATAGCCACGCATGATAATGGCGTCATGATCATGGATGAATTTTCGTTCACCCCCATCATCCATTTTCAGTGGTTTGGTCCCTTTCCAGGCCAGTTCCAGCATGGATCCATAGGAATCCTGTGTGGGGCCGCTGATGGTCCCGCTGGCATACATGTCGCCAGGATTAATGTTGCATCCATTGACCGTTTGATGAGCCAGTTGCTGTGCCATGTTCCAGTACATATATTTGAAGTTGGAGGAACATATCAGGTTTTCTTTCCCACCCTGCGGTTTCAGAAATACCTCCAGTTTGATATCAAAATTCTTTTTTCCTTGATATTCAAGATATGAAAGTACGGGTGGATCCTGTTCCGGCCCCTGCACCCGGAATGGGTCCAGTGCCTCAAGTGTTACTATCCATGGTGACACTACCGACCCGAAATTCTTGCCAAGAAATGGTCCCAGGGGAACATATTCCCATTTTTGAATATCCCTGGCGGAGAGGTCATTAAAGAGTACCATCCCAAAAATATGGTCTTCCGCATTCTCTAGGGTAACCTGATCACCAAGGCTGGTAGCCTTATTGGTGATAAATGCCATTTCCAGTTCAAAGTCCATTTGTTTGCTTGGCCCATATGCAGGATTCTCAGCACCTGCTGCCAGGGTTTGTCCCATCGGCCTATTAATATCAGTGCCAGAGACAACGATGGAGGAACTCCTCCCATGATACCCAACAGGGATGTGTTTCCAGTTAGGAAGGAGTGCGTTCTCAGGATCACGGAACATGACCCCTACATTGGTTGCATGCTCAATGCTTGAATAAAAGTCAGTATAATCACCAACTTCCACAGGCATCATCATTTCAGCATCCTTCACATCAACCAGCGCCAGTTTTTTAACCTCCTCATAGGAGCTCAATTCCTCACTGGCATCGCTCAAAAGCTCAGCAAGACGATTTCTAACTTTAGAGGTCAACTTATTACCCAAGGCAATAAAATCGTTCAGAACGGGTGCATAGAAAACACTTAAGTCGTGGATATCCAGCTCATCAAAATATCCGAAATCAGCCAGAACCGACAGATCTATTATGGTATCGCCTATACGTGTGGCAGGAGAGGGCTCCCTGCCTGTTGTTTTATATATGCCAAACGGGATATTCTGCACAGGAAAATCTGAATCTGCCCCTACCGAAATCCAACTCTTTAGTTTTGGATCATTTGCCTCAATCATATCTTAAATCTATATTATACTTTGAATATTACTTACTGCCTATTGTCAACCGTCAACCTAAAGCGTTCCTCTCCGCTCCTGTTCTCTTTCGATAGATTCGAACAGGGCCTTGAAGTTTCCCTTGCCAAATGACTTGGCTCCTTTACGCTGGATGATCTCATAAAATACTGTTGGACGATCTTCCACTGGCCTTGTAAATATCTGAAGCAGATAACCTTCATCATCTCTGTCGATCAGGATGCCAAGATTCTGCAATTCTTTCAGCTCTTCATCAATGTGCCCTACCCTGTCGAGCACCGTTTTATAATACGTATCCGGAACATATAAAAATTCCACACCCCTTCTTTTCAGCTCATTAACGGTATAAATTATATTATCGGTTGCCATGGCCACATGCTGTACACCGGCTCCGCGGTAGAAATTGATATATTCCTCGATCTGCGACATCTTTCTCCCCTTAGCAGGTTCATTGATAGGAAACTTTATCCTTCCATTGTCATTCGACATCACCTTGCTCATCAAGGCAGTATATTCTGTGGAGATGTCACTATCATCGAATGAGATCAATTGCTTGAATCCCATCACATCCTGATAGAACTTGGCCCAGATGTTCATCTCACCCCAGCCTACATTGCCAACCATGTGGTCCACATATTTGAGGCCTAGCGATTCAGGCCTGTATTCAGGTTCCCATTTTTCATATCCCGGAAGGAATGGGCCATTATAGTTCTTACGCTCCACAAAAATGTGTACAGTTTCTCCATAGGTGTGGATGCCAGCCATGACCACTTCGCCATGCTGATCCTTTTTCATGAAGGGTTCGAAGTAAGATATTGCTCCACGCTTTGTGGTTTCTTTCCACGACCTGGCAGCATCATCAACCCAGAGGGCCACTACCTTCACGCCATCACCATGTTCCTTCACATGATCGGCTATATATGAATCGGGTGTTAGTGCTGTTGTAAATATGAAACGTATCTTGTCCTGCACCAGCACGTAGGATGTCTTTTCCTTGTCGCCGGTCTCCAGCCCGCTGTACGCCAGGGGCTGAAAGCCAAATGCACTCTGGTAATAATATGCTACCTGTTTGGCGTTGCCTACATAAAACTCAACGTAATCGGTCCCATTGATGGGTAAAAAATCTTCACTCATGATCTCTTGGTTTTTATTAATTCTTAGTCTTCAAGCCAGCTTAGGTAATAGTCCTTATCCTCAATTTCCATGGCTGCTTTTGTCAGCTTCAATGGCTTGAAGGTATCTATCATCACGGCTAGTTCATTTGTTTCTTTTTGTCCTATGCTCTTCTCAACAGCCCCGGGGTGTGGTCCGTGAGGAATGCCCGTGGGGTGTAGTGTGAGCTGTCCACGCTCCACATGTTTTCTACTCATAAACTCCCCATCCACGTAATACAGCACCTCATCTGAATCAACGTTGCTGTGATTGTATGGAGCAGGGATCGCCTCCGGGTGATAATCATACAGTCGGGGCACAAAAGCACATGTTACATAGTTCCTTCCTTCAAAGGTCTGATGTACTGGTGGTGGCTGGTGTACACGCCCGGTGATGGGTTCAAAATCATGGATCGAGAGGGCATAAGGATAATGATAGCCATCCCATCCCACCAGGTCGAAAGGGTGTGTTGCAAAGTGGTATGGATACATCATATGATCGCGCTTCACATAAACGAGGAAATCGCCTTTCTCATCATGGGTTTCCAGCTTATTGGGCACCCTGATATCTCTTTCATAAAATGGTGAGTGCTCCAGCAACTGTCCTGCCTTGCTCATATATCTTTTGGGGAAGCGGATAGGCGAATATGACTCCATGATCAGCAACCTGTTAGCCTCTGAATTAAAATAAAGCTGATACATCACTCCACGAGGGATGACAAGGTGGTCACCAGGTTTGAACTCCAGCAAGCCATACATGGTTTTTAATACGCCACTTCCTTCATGGACAAATATCATCTCATCACCTCCTGAATTTTTAAAAAAATATTCAGTCATCGACTGTTGCGGGGCAGCGAGGATGATGGACACGTCATTATTGAACATAACCATTTTTCTGCTCTTCAGATAATCTTTTTGTGGCTTCACAGAAAAGCCCTGAAAGCTCCTGCTTTGAAGATTTTGTTCAACAGCCACTTCAGGTGCAACAGAATAAGGTTCGTCAACACCTTTGACCATGGTTGGCGGATAGGTATGATAAACCAGTGAGTAGTCATCCGAAAATCCTTCTGTAGAAACCAGCTGTTCTGAATATAGCCCTCCATCAGGTTTACGGAACTGTACATGTCTTTTGTGAGGGATGTCTCCCAGGCGATGATAAAACGGCATTTGATCCGGGTGTTTATGGTTGATTTAATTCATGCCCACTCTAAAAAATGGAACTGTAAAATAAACATTTTTCGCCACTTATTGTTCAAGAAAATAAACAATTGGTACTTGACATCCATTCCCATAAAACAAATGTTATGCTGTTCTCTCCTTTTGAAATTGGAACCCTGGTATTGCCCAACCGCATAGTCATGGCCCCCTTGACCCGCTCCAGGGCAAGTATAGATGGCGTCCCAACACCCATGATGACAGAGTATTACAGGCAGAGGGCCAGTGCAGGGCTGATCATCACCGAGGCAACTAACATTTCGCGTCAGGGCACAGGTTACCCCTTCACTCCGGGCATCTACACCTCTGAGATGATTGAGAAATGGAAGGATGTTACAGCTGTTGTCCATGAAAAAGGGGGGAAGATTTTTATGCAATTATGGCATGTTGGCCGCCACTCACATCCCTGGTATCAGAAAGATAGTCAGTTGCCTGTTTCAGCCTCAGCCATATTGGAAGATGGAAGCATAAAAACACCCGAAGGTATCAAGCCAACGGTGAGGCCGCGAAGCCTCAAAAAGGATGAGATCAGAGCGATCGTCGCTGAATACGGACAGGCTGCCGAGAATGCCCTTGCGGCCGGTTTCGACGGTGTCGAGATACATGGTGCCAATGGCTACCTGATAGACCAATTCATACAGGATGGAACCAATATACGTGAAGATGAATATGGAGGCTCCATTGAAAACAGGTCGCGCTTCCTCTTCGAGGTAGTTGACGAGGTGGCCAAACGTGTTGGCATCAGCAAAACCGGCCTTCGTCTCTCTCCCAGCGGAATAAAGATGGGCATGTCAGATTCTGACCCGCTTGTCACCTTCACATATGTGATTGAAAAGTTGAACGCTTATGAACTGGCCTATCTTCATATCCTGGAACCATTGGAAGATGTGGGCCACCTGCCACACTACCTCAATGAGATAACACCTTATTTCAGAAAAGTATACAAAGGAGTTCTTATGACCAATGGCGGCTTCACAGGTGAGACAGGCAATGAAACACTCAAGTCAGGTCAAGCTGACCTCATCGCCTATGGCAAGCCATTTATCTCCAATCCTGAGCTGGTAGAAAAATTTAAGTCAGGAGCAGCGCTCACGCCCTGGGATGCCACGACATTTTATACGCAGGGTAAGGAAGGGTATGTTGATTATGAATAATGAACTTTGAACTTAATACCGGATAGTGTCCTCACACCACACGCCTTGGGCCCCGCACCTCAGGCCTACTCTATCCCCGAGAAATGCTTCATAAATTGTACACGCTCAAAGGCGGCGGGGTTTTCGACCTCCTTGATGCTCATCTTGCCAATAAAATCATTTACATTCTCGAAGGAATGCTTATCCATCCATTCTTCAAGGTCCTTTATCATAAGGCCTATCTGTTCAAAACCCTTTTTGTATAGCACTGAAGCAATTTGAACGGCTTGTGCACCAGCCAGGAGCTGTTTGATCACTGACGCACCATCATGTACTCCTGTTGAAGCAGCAAGATCACAATGCAGCCTGCTGGAAAGCATGGCCACCCATCTGAGTGAAGTAGCAAGTTCTTCGGGATGACTAAAAACATTGGTGGCCGTTACCTTAAAATTATCAATATCAATGTCGGGAGAGAAAAAGCGATTGAAGAGCACCAGTCCCTTAATTCCTGTCCATGATAGTTTCAGGGCCATGTTGGCAAGGCCCGAGAAATAGGAGCTGATCTTGATGGCCACGGGGATGGTGACCTCTTTCTTAACCTTTTCAACGATATCAAAATATACCGATTCATTCTGGATGGCATCCCTCTTGGGATCTGAAGGTAGAATAAAGATATTCAGCTCCAGACCATCGGCACCGGCATCCTGGATTTTCCTGGCAAATGAGATCCAGTCCGCTGAGGATACGCAGTTGATACTTGCAATGATGGGGATGTTCACTGCTTCTTTGGCTCCCTTGATGAGCGTCAAGTAGTTGTCAACATCATTTTGCTTGGTATAATTGCTGATGTAATCGTCAGCTTCAGGATAGGAGAAGTTGTCAACACCACTATGCATGGTTTTGTTGATCGTATGATTGATCTGCTCCTCAAATAAGGACTTCAAGACCACAGCTGCTGCGCCGTTCTTCTCAATCTCTACAATGTTTTCAACGGAATTGGTTAAGCCGGAACTTCCGACGATGATGGGATTCTTTAGTGTGAACCCCATATAGGAGGTAGTTAAATTTGCCATGTTAGCTCTTTAAATATTGGAGTTAAGCGTGAACAAATTTATACAAATATTTTCTTTCTCAAAGGATGTTAATAATGAATTTTCCAATCCTGGAAAAAAGCCTCATCATTCATCACCTCCATGGCTTTGGAGAATCCGTCATCAAGGCCGGAGAAAACTTCATAAGAAGCCGAAACATCCCACAGGTTCCTTGCCATCCAGGCTTTGATCTGTGTCTTCAGAAATTCCTGAGAGGTGTTATAGCCTTCTTCATTGAAAGGTACGTCCATGCCTTCGCCAAACTCAATAAAGGCTTTCATAAAGGCTTCATCAAGCTCAAAGTCCTGAATATAATCCTTCACATCCGGAAATTCATATAGAATATCTTCACGATGGTTGTCTACATATTGGACAGTAAACTGGTTGAGCACACCTTTTCTCCTGAGCTCGGTATAATAGTCTGATATCCATGTTGAATCCCATGGGATAAAGATATCGGGCATGATCCCTCCCCCACCATAGACTACCCTATTGGCAGGTGTAAAATATTTGAGTGAGTCAGGGAATTTAATACTGTCGGAGTGCACCAGCTCTCCATGTTTCATCCTGTTGTACACATCCATATAATAATCTTCAAGACCATTATCATATGGTTTCTGTATGCTCCTTCCAGTAGGCGTGTGGTACCTCGAGGTGGTCAGTCGTATCACCGATCCGTCAGGCAGTGAAAAAGGACGTTGTACCAGGCCTTTACCGAATGACCTTCTTCCAATCACGATCCCTCTGTCCCAATCCTGCACGGCACCAGTTACGATCTCACTTGCTGAGGCTGAACCTTCATCAATAAGAATAACAAGCTTCCCATTCAAAAAAGCACCGCCGGGCTTTGCATAAAACTTTTGAGGCGGAGCTTTAAGGCCTTCAGTATATACGATCACATTCCCTCCTGGCAAAAACTGATCAGCCAGGTCGACCGCTGTACCAAGGTATCCACCAGAATTTTGACGGAGGTCAAGGATAAGGTTTTTCATCCCCGCAGCATTTAATTGCTCCATCGACTCTTTAAACTCATCCAATGAAGTAGCAGAAAAGCGATTTAGCTTGATATATCCTGTTTCAGGTGAGGCCATATAGGTGGCATCAATGCTGTTGATAGGGATTTTATCCCTGATGATGGTATAGTCTATCAATTCAGATCTTCCTTTGCGGTATATGGTCACATCCACTGGCGTTCCTTTCTCACCGCGCAGGCGGTCCATCACATACTGATTGTTTACTTTGTCGCCATAGGCCGATGTATCGTTGATCTCGATGATCTTATCCCCTGCCATAATGCCCAACTTATCTGAGGGGCCACCGGGGATGGGTGCGATCACCAGGATGGTATCTTTAAATATCTGGAAGGTGATGCCGATACCCTCAAAGCTGCCACGCAGGGGTTCTTCCATGCGCTCAATTTCTTTCTTTGGTATATATGAAGAATGAGGATCCAGCTCTTTAAGCGTTTCCACGATGGCATTGTCTACCAGGTCTTCAACATCTACCGAGTCGATATAGGCATAATCGATCAGCTGGTACAATGCTACTATTTTCTGTACATTCTCTTTTACATCCTGGCTCTGGGCCGTGAAAGGCTTCATTGAAACTAAAGAAAATGATATGACGAGTATCAAAGGCAGGCTGTGCCTGAAAAATTTGCTGATCATATGATATGAATTACGGTTTATAATTAAGATAGGCTCAAAATTAATCAAAAATCAAGCCGCTCATAGTCTTGTGCCGGGTAATAGTGTTAAAAAACGTTAAGGTATGAGACCTCACAGGTCCCTGACCTGTGAGGTCACCACGATCTTTTTTCTTTCAAGTACTACTCCATTCTGAACCAGAGTGAGTATATAATTACCCATAGAAAGTTGGCTAAGGTCAAGTTTGTAATCTTGTACACTAATTGTTACTTTTTGCTTCATTAATTCCTGTCCGAATATGGAATACAACCGAAGCTCGCCGTCAGATTCATTTGAGATTAAGTTAATGTTCAAATGGCCCCTGGTAGGATTCGGGAACACATGAAAATGACATTGACCAGTTTGTTCCTCCGGAACAGAAACGATCAGTCCACAAGGGGCTTCACGGCAATAATGGTAGAGATAAGTGTGAGCCAATGGACTCAGGTTTACACTCTTAACCGGAGTGAACATTGGTTCAAATAATCCATGAAATGATCCTATCCCCTCATAATAGTTTGGCTCGCCCCAATTTAAAATATACCACCTTGTTTCAAGATCGAAATATAATCCTTCTAGAATGGTATCAACCACATGATATTCAAAATCAGGAAGCAAGCAAAAATCAATAGTGTCATCAGGATTTACTAAAAAGTCAAACATCAGGAATTCCTCGCCGGCAGGGCAAAAGTCTTCCCCGGAACCATACAGATCAATTGCATAGACCTTCCGTTCAACTGTGTCGTCACGGATAAACCCACGTAGCACATACTCCCCGTCAGGTGTGAAAGGAGGAGGATCCTGTGTTGTAACCAAGGACCGGGAATATACTTTTTTGTATGGGTAGCCATTTATGGTCGTATCACCTTCGGCATAATGCTCCCAAAGGTCATCAACCGACCAAGGGGTTGATACTTTATCAATGGCGACAATCCACTGTGCACCTTCAACGGCAAGTGGAATATAGTTTTGAGTCTTTGAAATAAGGGATATCTGGGTCATTAAAATAAGTGTAAAAATGCGGATCAAGGATGCTTCAGGTGAAAGAATCCTAGAATTAATTATTAAGAAATTCATGAAAGTTTATTTCATTGGTTAATATTCATCACAATAAAAATACAAATCAAATTTCTAAAAATCAATAAAAATAATCAAGTGACCTCACAGGTCTCTGTCCTGTGAGGTCACTTTTATAGTGTGACAAAATCAAATTCTTGGTATTAATAGATAAAGGGACATTTAATGGAAATTCTAGAGCAAGGATATTATTACCATATCTACAATCGGGGAAATAACAGAGAAAAACTGTTTTTCAACCATTCAGACTATGTTTATTTCCTGGAATTATATAAAAAGCACATTCATGAAATTGCAGATATATATTGCTTTTGTCTGATACCAAATCACTTTCACTTTGTAGTACGATTCAAGGAGAGTGAGGAAATCATATCAACAGAATTAAAGAATAAACCATTCTATCAAGCATTTTCAAATTACTTTAACGCGTATACGAAGTACTTTAACATTAAATATGGAAGAACAGGAAGTCTATTCCAGGAAAGATTCAAGAGAAGAAGAGTTAAAAATGAAATTTACCTTAAATACTTGATCCATTATATCCACACTAATCCGGTTCATCATGAAATTTGCGAAGATTTTAGGTTGTATAAATATTCGTCATACAATACAATCCTAAAAAATCATCAGAGTATAATAGAAAGAGAAAAAGTCCTCAAGCTATTTGAGGATACTGAAAACTATATCTACACACACAAGCGAAAGGCAAGGTTGGTTTTTATCGAAAATCTGGTAAAAGGAGATTGACAAAAGAGACCTCACAGGTCAGGGACCTGTGAGGTCTCTTTTATCTCTAATAATCCAGCAATTCCCTGGCTGCATCAAATACTTTATTCGCGTCGGGCAAGATGGCTGACTCCAATATCCTATTAAAACCTACCGGAGTGAATGTTGATCCTACCCTTTTTACAGGGGCATCGAGTTGCTCAAATGCCTTTTCATTTATCAGGCCGACAATCTCACCACCAAAGCCTGCAAAGACCTTGTCTTCATGGACCACCAATGCACGATTGGTTTTCTTTACAGACGCTATCACAGTATCCTCATCAAGAGGTATGAGTGAGCGCAGGTCAATAACCTCTACTTCTTTTCCGGTCTCATCTTTGATCATCTCCGCAGCCTTAAGGCAAAGGTGGGTTGCATTTCCGTATGTGATCATGCTGAGATCGCTTCCTTCACGTCGTATCCTGGCCTTCCCAAAGGGAACTTCAAAGTCGTCAGGAACCGTCGATTCTGCAAGCGGGTCATTATATAGGGCCTTTGGCTCAAGAAAGATATTAGGTCCTTCAGAGCGCATACATGTTCTTAGCAAGCCGGCTGCATCATCTGCAAAAGAAGGATACACGATCCTGAGGCCTGGTATGGTCGTCAGCGCCCCTTCAATAGTTTGTGAATGATACAATCCGCCCCCGATATAGCCACCTGATGCCAACCTTATGGTGACATTGGCAGCAAACTGACCGTTCGAACGCCAGTAGTCATGACTGAGTTCCAGCAGCTGCTCCATGGCAGGCCAGAAGTAATCAGCAAACTCTGCTCCTTCCACAACGATCCTTATCTTTTTGTCGTACCTACTCATGCCATTGGCAGTTCCAACAATAAAATCTTCGGCGATGGGAGCATTGAAAACCCGGGTTTTCCCAAACTCCTGCTGCATGCCTTTGGTAACGTTGAAGATGCCACCCTTCTCCTTGTTGGCAACATCCTGCCCCCAAATAAAGGTGTCGGCATTATTCCTGAATTCCTCTTTGAGGGTGGTATTCAATGCATCAATGTATCGCATGGTCTTGCCTGAGCCATCAGGTAAACCATCTTTAAACTTTTCCGGGGTATGTGCATCCGGGATCACGAAGTCGAAGATGGAGGCAGGATCTGGATCCGGTGAGGCAATCACCTTTTTATGTGCTGCTGAGATTTCTTTCTTAGCCTTCTTGTCGATCTCATCCAACTCTTCTTCTGTGAAGATGTTCGAATAGATCAGCCGCTCCCTGTAACGCTTGAGTGGATCCTGACTGATGGCTTCTGCCAGTTCAACCTCATCACGATAGAGATCGTGGCGGTCGGAATTGGAATGTGATCCCATCCTCACACAATTAGCGTGAACGATGACAGGATGCCCGTTCTCAATTACGTATTTCTTTGCCAGGGTCATGGCATTCATTGAATTGAAAACATCTTTACCATTGCAATAGATGATCTCCAGGTTCTGAAATCCTTCAAAGTTTGTAGCTGCATAAGGATTGGCAGTCTGGTCAGCCTTGGGCACGGAGATACCGTAATCATTATCCTGGAATACAAATATCACCGGGAGTTTTTCATTGGTGGCTCCATTGATGGCTTCATAAACATAGCCCTCCGAAGTGGAAGACTCACCCTGTGAGCTGATGGCCACACCATCACCTCCATAATATTTTATCCCCCTGGCTACACCCACTGCATGCAGTGTATGGTTTCCTGTACATGATGACACATTGTGGATGTTCCACTCTGGCTTGGCAAAATGGTTCGACATATGCCTGCCTCCACTGGCTGGATCATTCTTCTTTGATAGTCCGTTGAGGATAATTTCCTCCGGATTGAGGCCGGCCGAGATGTTAGTGAGCATATCGCGGTAATAAGGGAAGAGATGATCGTGGTCACGATCGAAGACCTGGCCAATGGCCAGCTGTATGCCATCATGGCCAGCATAAGGAGCATGATAGGACCATCCCAGGGCCTGTTTAAGATAGTTAGGGGCCTTATTGTCGAGCTGACGCCCCAGTGTCATCAGGTAATACCAGTGTTCAAGGACACTTTTATCGGTTGTTTTAAGATTAAAAATCTTGTCCTCACGTTTGATCTTCAGACGCTTATTTCTGTGCATGTTCTCTATTGCTTAAATGGACACGAACTGTCCGGCATATATATTTATTTCTGATAATAGTTATATCAACATGCTAACAACTATCACCTGTATATTGTTCAGGCCTTCTATCGTTGAAAACATGATTCATGGAGGTGATCATCTTGTTGCGTGCCAGGGTGGGATCAATTTTGCTCTGTAGTATCTGAGCATTTTCAGCTGAGGCCTTCTTCATGACATCTCCATTCGGGTCCAGGAACAGGGAACTCCCGTTGAAGGTCAGTTCCCCTTCCGTTCCAATTCGATTGGCTGTGACAACAAAGACCTTATTCATCAGGGCGATGCCTGGAAGGGCTTTCATTGCATTCTGTGTGAGAAGATTAGAGGGATGGATGATGACCTCTGCCTTTTTCTGGGCCAGAATACGCCATGGCTCCGGGAAGAGGTAGTCAAAACATATCTGCATGCCCAGCAGGCAAAAGCCTGTGTCATACACATTCAAGATACCATCGCCAGGCAGGAAAAAATTCCTTTCATTCATGAAAAGGTGCATCTTTCGGTAAAGACCCTCCAGGCCCTTAGGACCAATCAATAGAGAGGAATTATAAATCCCCTCATCAGCGCTCTCATTAAAACCAGAAACAATATATTGGTTGTTACTCCTTGCTATAGCGGCCAGCATCTCAACATACTTGCTTGAAAGGGGCTTTTCTGCCAGGCCCTCTGCCATCTTCCTATCGATAAAATCATATCCCGTAGAAGCCAGCTCAGGTAAAACAACGAGATCGAAATCACCAAGTCCCTGGAGTTGCTCACTGATATAGCTTGTGTTCTTCTCAATTGCTCCCAGCACAGGCGCAAACTGGATGATGGCAGTTTTAAACATAATTACTTTCTTATAACGGTGAACTCACCGTTGTTTTCAAGTTTTATTATCCTTGATGCCCTGGCCTTCACGATTCTGTCACGGTTATGGTCAACCGCATAGTCAACACCGTTTTTGATCACTTCAGGGATTTGAGAATAGGTGACCGGATCAATGGTGCCTGATACGTTGGCAGACGTGGAGATAATAGGTTTACCGAACTTTTTTATCAGCTCAGAACAAAATCTGTCCCTGGTGATGCGGATGGCGATGGTGCCATCACTGGCTATTGCATTTTTTGCCAGGCCCTGGGCTCCCTGATAGATCACTGTCAGCGGGCTGTCAACACTACTCACCAGGTCCATGGTAATCTCAGGCACCTCTTTCACATATAGTGGTAGCTTGGCGGCATCATCCAGGAGAATGATCATACTTTTAGATTCTACCCTCTGCTTCAAACGATATATACGTTCTACAGCCTGCAGGTTGGTGGCGTCACATCCAATGCCCCAGATGGTATCTGTTGGGTAGAGGATAATCTTTCCACTTTCGAGATATTCCAGGGTATTTTTTATTTCTTCTTTCAATTCAACAAATGTTTATCGTATTCGCTCTAATAATTTCTTATTGTCAATATTAATTGCACATTTAAAATGTTTTTCAGGGCACTCGCTGAAGCCATGCAGGCCACAGGGACGGCAGTCAAGCTGCTCCTCTGTTTCCACCACCATTGATTCATCCGAGAGCGGTCCGAATCCAAATGCCGGCACCGTTGAACAGAATACCGCAGTGACAGCTGCGTTTACCGAAGAAGCCAGATGCATGGGGGCTGAGTCGTTCACAAAATTCATCGCTGCATTGCGCTGTAAAGATGCTGTTTCAAGTAATCTCAGCTTGCCGGCCAGGTTCAGGGCATTTGGATGTCCTGCCTCCTTGATGATTCTGTCACAAAGGTCCTGGTCGGCAGGTGAACCAAGGAAATATACATATAGGTCATCGGGCAATTCCTTAATGAACGCTACCCACTTTTCTGCAGGATACTGCTTGGTAAACCAGAGCGATGCCGGGGCAACGCAAATATATTTTTTTGTCTTGTATTGAGAGGTCATGGCATCATCCTGGGGAGATGGATACAATTTAGGTTTCAGTTCCTTTTCCTCTATCAGGTGCTCAATCAGCTTCAGGTTCCTTTCTGTTTCATGCAGATCGCCTTCCTTTATGGTGTGTTTCACCCTCCGGGAGAAAAAGACTGAGAATGGATTCTTATGAAAGCCACTGGTATGTCCTGCCCGTGAGAAGGCAGTTAGCAGGCCGGTAAGGAAAAAGCGCTGCACATTTACCACAAGGTCATAACGCTCAGCCTGGACATCTTTTAGTATTGCATAAAAGGTTTTTAACTTCCGATCTGATTTATCCCAGACGTATAACTTTCCTAAAAAAGGATGGGTGGCAAACAGCCCTTCCGTTCCTTTCTTCACCACCATATTGATCTGGGCATCGGGATAATCCTGGTGCAGTGACTCCAGAATGGGTGTTGCCAGGATCACATCTCCGATGGAGGCAGTTTGTATTACGAGTATCTTTTTCAACCGCTTAAGGAACTTTATTTATACCTGAACATCGTACTCACGAAGGGCATCATTAAGTGATGTCTTCAGGTTGGTAGATTCTTTTCTTTTTCCGATGATGAGTGCACAAGCAACCTGGAAGTCACCTGCATTGAATTTTTTTGTGAAGCTACCGGGAATGACGACAGAACGTTCCGGCACTTCAGCTTTATACTCCTGCGGGGTATCGCCGGAAACATCAATGATCCTGGTGGACTGCGTCAGCACAACATTGGCACCGAGTACGGCTTCTTTTTTTACATGCACACCTTCTACTACGATAGACCTTGAGCCAATAAAACAGTCGTCCTCGATAATCACCGGTGAAGCTTGCACAGGCTCCAGTACACCTCCTATACCAACACCTCCGCTCAGATGGACATTCCTTCCAATCTGGGCACAGGATCCCACCGTTGCCCAGGTGTCTACCATCGTCCCTGCATCTACATAAGCCCCAATATTGATATAAGAGGGCATCATGATCACACCTTTGCTAATGTAGGCACCATGTCGGGCCACAGCATGAGGAACAACCCTCACACCCAGCTCTCCATAGTTTTTCTTCAAGGCAATCTTATCGTGAAACTCCATAGGGCCAGCCATAGAAGTTGACATATCGCTGATAGGAAAATACAGGATCACTGCTTTTTTTATCCATTCATTCACCTTCCACCCATCCCCTGATGGCTCGGCAACCCTGATGGCACCGGAGTCGAGGGAATCTATGACAGATCGTATTGCTTCCCTGGTATCCTGCTGCTCAAGCATGGAGCGATCTTCCCAGGCCGATTCAATAATTTTTCTAAGCTTTTCAGGCATTATTTTCTGTTTATAATATTCAAAATTAGTCAATTTTCACTTGCAAAAAGGCCGCTTATGGCTCTCATGAATAAAAAAAGTAAATTTGCACTGATTTTGAACGATTGATATGGCAAGGATCATAGGATTGGATTACGGAAGGAAACGTACAGGGATTGCAGTGACAGACCCGGAAAGGATCATTGCGAGCCCATTAACGACGGTCCCTACACATGGACTCATGGCGTTTCTGAAGAATTATGTAACGGAAGAAGAGGTTGATTGCATCGTCATAGGCGAACCCAAACAAATGGATTATACAGCCTCGGAATCAGAACAATACATCATTCCGTTTGTTAAGCAACTCAGAAAAGTATTTCCCGGCATTACAATAGAAAGGGTAGATGAACGTTTCACCTCCATGATGGCATCACAAGCGATCATCGACTCAGGAGCCGGGAAGAAGGACAGAAGGGACAAAACACTTGTTGACAAAGTGAGTGCAGCGATTATACTGCAGACATATCTTGAGATGAACCCATAATTCTGAATTAGAGATAAGAATGATACTACCAATTGTTGCATATGGACATCCGACCTTAAAAAAGGTAGCAGAAGAAATTGATCAGGACTATGAAGGTCTGGATGAACTGATAGAAAATATGTTGGAGACCATGTATGCTTCAGAAGGTGTAGGCCTGGCTGCGCCGCAGGTGAATAAGGGCATCAGGCTTTTTATGGTGGATGCAACACCATTCGCTGAGGATTACCCTGAAGCGGCAGATTTTAAAAAGGTATTCATAAACCCCTATATCATTGAGGAGAGCGGCGAAGAATGGAGTTTTAATGAAGGTTGTTTGAGCGTTCCCACTGTGAGGGAAGATATTTTGCGGAAGCCTAAGATCGTGATCGAATACCACGACAGGGAATTCAACCTTATTGAAGAAGAATATGACGGAGTGATGGCCAGGATCATACAGCATGAGTATGATCACATTGAAGGCACTATCTTTGTTGACAGGGCAAATCCTATAAGAAAGATGATGCTAAAGCGCAAACTCCACGACATTTCATCAGGCAATATAGATGTAAGCTATAAGATGATATTCCCATTGAAATCAAAAAAGAAAAAATAAAGCACTATTAAAACCAACAACAAATGAAAGGATTTAAAAATTCATTATTAATGCTCATTATGGTAGCCTTCGTTGCTGCCTGTACTCCTGCAATTGAAAATGATGCTGCAGTTATCAAGACTGCTGAAGACGAATTGTTTGCATCAGAGGATGGCTTTGTTGACAGGGCCAAGATCCTTACTCTCGTAGATCTTTATGTTGACTATGCCGACAATTACCCTGATGACAGCATGGCCGTTGAGAACCTCTTTAAAGGGGCAGAGTTTTGTCTTAACTTAGGTGAAGGACAGCGTTCTATTGACCTTTACAACAGGGTGATGAATGAGTATCCTGATTTCTGGAAGGTGCCTGAATGCATGTTCCTCAAAGGATATGTTTATGAGAATTATCTTGGTGACCTTGACATGGCCAAAGCCATTTACACCCAGTTTCTGGAGACTTACCCTGACAATGAGTTCGCTGATGATGCAGAGATCTCCATCCGTAACCTTGGTAAAACACCGGAGGAACTAATTCAGCAGTTTGAACAGGATGCAGAACTTGATACTGAATAATACCCGGTTCTGAATCTGATTGTTTTTCAATAATTATTTCGCGTAGTTTATCGCCCTTGTTTCCCGTATTACGGTGATCTTGATCTGGCCCGGATAGGTCATCTCATCCTGTATTTTTCTTGACAGGTCATAGGATATCTGGTTGGCATCGTTGTCGGAGACTTTCTCTGCACCAACGATTACGCGCAGTTCGCGTCCTGCCTGGATGGCATATGTCTTCACCACTCCAGGATAGTTCAATGCCAGCTCTTCAAGCTTATTCAGGCGTTGGATATATGCTTCTGCCACTTCACGACGTGCCCCTGGACGGGCTCCTGAGATGGCATCACAAACCTGTACAATGGGTGCTATCAGTGACTCCATTTCAACCTCATCATGGTGGGCTCCGATGGCATTGCACACATCAGGTTTCTCTTTGTACTTTTCGGCTGTCTTCATACCGAGGATGGCGTGTGGCAATTCAGGCTCTGCGTCGGGTACCTTGCCAATATCGTGGAGCAGTCCTGCCCTTTTGGCGATCTTAGGGTTCAGTCCCAGCTCTGAGGCCATGGTAGCACAGAGGTTGGCAACCTCAATAGAGTGTTGGAGCAGGTTCTGGCCATAGGATGAACGATACTTCATCCTTCCTATCATCCTGATCAGCTCGTGGTGCATATTGTGTATGCCCAGGTCGATGGCAGTCCGTTTACCGGTTTCTACGATCTCCTGCTCTATTTGCTTACGGGTTTTTGAAACGACTTCCTCGATACGGGCCGGATGTATTCTTCCATCGGTGACCAGCTTGTGCAATGACAAGCGAGCGATCTCTCTCCTGACGGGGTCGAAGCCCGAAAGGATAATGGCCTCCGGTGAGTCATCGATAATGATCTCGATGCCGGTGAGTGACTCCAGGGCACGAATATTACGACCTTCACGGCCAATGATCCTCCCCTTTACCTCATCATTGTCGAGATGAAATACTGAAACAGTATTTTCAATGGCATGCTCAACGGCTGTACGTTGGATAGATTCAATAACTATCTTTTTGGCTTTCTGGTTGGCCGTTAGCTTGGCTTCATCTACTACTTCGGTAATTAAGACCTGGGCCTCGGATTTGGCCTCCTCTACCAGGGTCTCACTCAGCTGGCTCTTGGCCTCTGCTGCTGAAAGCCCGGAGATGGCTTCAAGTTGTTCAACCTGTTGCCTGTGAGATTTTTCAAGGTCTTGCTGCCTTCTGGCAACTATCTCCAGCTGGTTATTGAGATTTGCTCGTATTGAGTCTAGTTCTTTTTCCTTTCTTTGGTGCTCTTCAGCTTTTTGTGAAATACTTGATTCCTTTTGCTTTAGCCTGTTTTCACTTTGCAGTATCTGGGCATTTTTTTCGTTGATTACCTTTTCATGTTCTATCTTCAGCTGAAGGAACTTCTCTTTCGCTTGTAATATCTTATCCTTCTTATATACTTCAGCCTTTTCTTTTGCTTCTACGAGTAATCTATCACTCTTCTTCTCCACTGCTTTCCGCAGTATGGTAGAGGTAATAATCACTCCAAACACTAATCCGGCAACTCCCGAGACAGCAAGGTATACTATTTCTAACATCTTCTCAGAGTTTTAATTAAACATTAATTAATCAGAGCAGTGATGAGGTGCGGAAATAAAAAAAACCCGCAATTAATTCCTGGGTTACGAAACCCCAAAAGACACGGATAGGGGAACCAAGTTATTCGAACTTCCACTGTTCCCGACCATAAGGATATCCACCGAAGTGGATGTGGCCTGTTCTAGGAACTTTTGAGTTCGCCCTAATAATTGTAATGTTGAGTTTACAAACCAAAATGAATTAACGCGGGTATATTTTAATATTTTTTCAAAGAACGTCTAAAGGGGACTATCCCTCTCTTTGTTCAGCAAGCATTTTCTCCAGGGCTCGCAGGCCGTCGATCAGCTCTTCACTTCCTGATCCGGCTTTTGCTTCAGCTTTTAACGCACTTGTGGCAAACCACAGTGACACCATCGAGAGCAAGTCTTGATTGTCATTAAAAGCATAAGTATTTGCATATTCTTTAATCTTTTCATTAATCAACCTGGCAGCTTTCCGTATGACCTCTTCCTCCTCTACTCTGACTGTCATTTTGTATGGACGATCGGCTATTTTAACTGATATTGCTTGTTCATCCATTGGGTCATCTGGTCTTAATAGACCTTTTCTACTGATTCAAAAGTCCCACACATTTATCAATTTCCCGCAACATTTCTTCTATCTTCACCTTTACTTCTGTTGAACCTTGTTTATCTATTAACGATTTTGTAATCTTTAGTTTAACAATCTGCTCTTTAAGTTCTTCTATTTTTTGTTTTTGGTTTTCAATAGAATCTTGAAGCTCTGAGTTAAGTGATTGTAATTCAGAACATTCACCTTTTAATGTACGGTGCTGGCCAAGCAGTTCCAAAACCTGCTCATTAATTCTGGAAACCAATTCTTTAGCCTGCTCCATTTAGCTTGATAAGCCATTAATTCTATACAAAAATAAGAATTTAAAACGCAATTGCAAGTCTTTGCCGATAAATATCAATTATTTTATCCACGATATGTGTTAGTAAATTTTATGTATTTGTGTGACATTTTCGTAAAAAGTGTATTAATACACAGGGGGATGATCAATTAATATGAAAGCATCCTACAAGCATCTTCCAGAATCTTTTTTTCATTTCTTATGGAAATACCGTTTATTCTCACTTCCGCTAAAAGGCAGGGATGGGGAAAATATTGAAATTATCTCTCCCGGAATGCATAACCATGATGCAGGGCCCGACTTCCTCTATGCCAGAGTGAGGATTGCAGACACGCTCTGGGCAGGCAATGTTGAGATCCATGTGAGGGGCTCCGATTGGTACAGGCATGGCCACGATAAAGATCCGGCTTATAACAATGTCATCCTGCATGTGGTTGCTGAAGATGACCTTGCAGCCAAAAATCATGCCGCCCGAGATCTCCAGACTTTGTGTTTATCAGACAAATTCAGCTTAAAACTCCTGGAACGATACAAAGAGATCAATGAAAATTTGTCATGGGTTCCATGTATGAAACTCATCCATAAAGTTGAACCTATCCGGGTCATGAGCCCGGTACATGCTATGGCTATACAGCGCCTGGAAGAAAAAGCTCAGAATGTTGACCTGGTGTTAAGAAGTTGTATGATGGATTGGGAAGAATGCTGCTACATCGTGATATCAAAACAATTTGGGGCAAAGATCAACAGCACACAGTTTGAGATGCTCTCTAAAACACTTCCAGTCAGGATACTCATGAAATACCACAAGGATCTTTTCTGCATCGAATCATTATTGTTCGGACAGTCGGGCCTGCTCCATTCCTCCTATCGGGAAAACTACCCGAGGAAGCTAAAAAAGGAGTATCGTTATCTGGCCGGATTACATCAGCTCACACCTATGCCAGGATATTTATGGAAATTCCTTCGACTGAGGCCTGCCGCCTTTCCCAGCCTAAGGATCGCACAACTGGCCCGCCTGTATGAACGGAACCAGAGCCTCTTGCAAGTGATCCTGGAAGCAGAAGATCTTTCCACTCTGGTAAATCTGTTCAACTCAACAGCATCTGATTATTGGGATACGCATTATGTGTTCGGGAAAAAAAGCGGCCAAAGAAAAAAAGTCTTTGGCAAAAACAGCATCCAACTATTGCTTATCAATGCAGTCATTCCACTGCTACACCTTTATGGCAGCGAGATGAATAAACCAGAACTGTGCCATCGGGCTGTTTCTTTTCTGGAAGCCCTCCCACCTGAAAATAATGCTGTCATACGACGTTGGAAAGATACCGGCATACATGCAATTAACAGCCTTGAAACCCAGGGGCTTTTACAACTAAAAAGCAGCATGTGCGACAAAAAGCGTTGCCTGGATTGCACCATAGGCCTTGCCCTTCTAAGACAGCGATCTTCACCATGATCTTATTATTACTATCTTTGTTTAAGAACAAAATATTGCATATTGGAACATTCAAGCAAAAGAAAGATCCTGACTGCGATATCCATCCTCCTGGTGATCATTGTGCTGGGAGTGAGTGGATACATGCTCATTGAGGGTGATGATTTTATCAATGCACTTTACATGACCGTGATCACCATCTCTACAGTAGGATTTGGAGAAATACACAAGCTCAGTACTCCAGGAAAGATCTTTACTATGGTACTGATCCTCTCCAGCTTTGGCACCTATGCATATGCAATTTCAATTATCACAACACATTTTGTTGAAGGCCAACTGGCAGGATTTTTTGCCGGGGGGGGAAGAAGAAAATCTAAAGTTAAAAAAATGGACAATCATATTATTATCTGCGGTTTTGGCAGGAATGGGCAACAAGCTGTCCATGAGCTCATTGCTCACGGTCAGTCATTCATCATTGTTGACAATAATCATGACCTCATTCTGCATAATCTGAGTAAAGATTACCGATTTGTTGAGGGAGATGCCACCAATGACGATATTCTGGAAAAGGCCAATATTAAAGGTGCAAGGGCACTCATTACCACACTCCCTAATGATGCGGACAACCTGTTTGTGGCGCTTACGGCAAGGTCACTTAATCCCAATCTTATCATCGTCAGCAGGGCCACAACTGAAAGTTCTGAGAAAAAGCTTAAAATAGCCGGCGTTAATAATGTAGTCATGCCTGAGCGGGTGGGCGGAGCCCATATGGCTACGCTTATTGCGAAACCTGATGTGATGGAATTCCTGGACAAACTATCTGTACACGGAAAAGCCCCTACCAACCTGGAAGAGATCATCTGCAGTGACTTACCTCCCAATGTGCTTGATCATTCCATAAATAAAATTGGTATTCGGAAAAAGACAGGTGCAAATATTATCGGGTTTAAAACACCTGATGGTGAGTTCATCCTAAATCCTTCACCTGAGCTCAAGGTAGCCAAAGGATCAAAACTTTTTGTACTTGGGACACCAGACCAGATTGGCCTGATGAAAACAATAATTATGAATGAATTATCCTGAGCAGCGTTTCATGGTCTCTTCCAGTGCTATTGCTGTTCCGAATATCATCAGGATATCCCCTCTTTTCAAATATGACTCTCCGTGCGGAATGAAATTATCAGCACCTCGCTGAACCAATATCAGTGTGCTATCTTTATGAAAATGGAATTCCTTGACTTGCATTCCCTCTATCTGCTTATTGGTAACAGGGATCTCTTCCACGTTGAAAGTCTCAAAAGTATCAACCAGTGCATGATAAGTGCCCGGGCGAAGGATAAGGTTCTCGATAGTGGCCGCCAGGGTACGCCTGACATCCAGTATTTCAACATTTAATCGTTTCAGGGATTGCTCAATCTTGGATTCAGCGGTTTTGGAAATGATATTATCATGCTGAAACTCTTTTCTGAGCATCGTACATATATGTATATTCTCATCTTCGTTCCCGGCGTGTACAACCACATAATCTGAAGCACGAAGTCCTATATTTCTAAAAATTTGAGCTTCACTGCCGTCTCCATGCATAACTGAAATACCCTTTTGTTTGATTTCTTTATACCTGAGTTCATCTTTTTCAACAATAACTGATGCCCGCCCGTGAACCTGTAATCGCCTGGCAAGCAGCACACCAACACTACTCCCGCCAATGATCACGACTTTCTTTCCTTTTTTCTTGTCCATGGGGTTTAAGTTATTATACACCATGGGGGAGATCAGACATGTAACTACAGCCATCATCACGAAACTGGCATTGATCCCTTCGGTAATGACACCCAGTCCAAGGCCAATGGTCGAGGCTGCAATGATCAGGCTGAGACGCGATGACATTAAAAAACCACCAGCAATCGCCCTCCTTCTGCCAAATAACCTCATCCATAAAAAGGATGGCGCAATTTTAACAAGATATAGCAAAACCAGTAACAGGGCCAAAAATGGAATTAAAGAGTTGTCAAATTCGCTGAAATGCTCTGGATTAAATTTTGCCCCAACCATGATGAAAAAGACCGGGATAAAAAATCCAAATCCCATCCCGTCAAGCTTTATCATCAGAAGGGATCTTTCCTTATGCAGGAAAAATGACATCAGCAATCCGCTCAGAAAGGCGCCAAGGAGGATAACTTCTTCACCCATGAGTTGGGCAAGCACAACAAATATGAGGATCAGAAAAAGAGTCCCCCTGATACTGATCTGTGATGCTGCGTGTGCAAGTTGAAAAGTGATCCTGCGAAAAATAGTTTCCTCGAGTTTTCTACCAAGAATATATAAAATATAGACAAGAAGAAATAATACAAAAACCAGAAGCAATTCAGGCTGAAATCCCTTGCTAATGATGAAAGCCGTAAAAGTAAATAGCAAAATACTGAGGATATCTGCCACAGCAGCAGCCATGATGAGCATCTGTCCAAAATGACCAACTGTCTCACCCCGGCTTTTCAATACGGGAAAAATAATACCGACCGAGGTTGTGACCATGATCAAGGAAAAATACCAGATATTCGGAATATTGACAAGAGTCGACAATGTTGCTGCTCCGGCATATGAAAGACCAAGTGTTAAAATAAAAAACACAAGGCCAACAAGAAGGGGGTTTCTCAGAAACCTTGGTACGCTTAATTTTCTACGTGGAAAGGAGGCCATTATCTGGTCGGTATCAATTTCAAGACCACTCAGGAACATCAAAAATATAAATCCTGTAAGCGCAAGAAATTCAAGTATTTCCAGACTTTCGCTGCTACTTTGAAAAAGCAGGTACCGGCCAATTATGAATCCAGCAATTATCTCCACAATCACTGCCGGTATTCGTTGAATACGCATGACTGATAATAACATGGGAACTAACCATGCTATTGCAACAATGATCAGCAATGGAAGGTACTCAAAATCAAAGGATATGTTTAATAAATAGCCGCCCAAAATCATTTATTTAGAATGATTATTTACAGTAAATGTACAAAGAATTACATTTAAGACTTATCAGGATTTTTTATTTTAGCTGATCTTAACAAAAAAATTATGCATCCAATACTGCAAACGATAGACGATGCCATTCAGGCTTATAACAACTATGTTGGGGTATACGCCGTGCTGGCCATGTTGGTGCCTACTGGTCTTTATTTCATATTTCGTTTGAAATTCCTGAACGTAACTAAACTCTGGCATTCCATAAAGGTTGTTGCCGGGAAATATGATAAGAAAGGTGACAAGGGTGATGTGTCGCATTTTAAGGCTCTGACAACAGCATTATCCGCTACCGTGGGAACAGGAAATATTGTAGGCGTTTCATTGGCCATATATTTTGGAGGACCGGGTGCTATATTCTGGATGTGGGTTACAGGCTTCCTTGGCATGATATTGAAATATGCTGAATGTACCCTTTCGCATAAATACAGGGTGTTCAACTCAGACGGAAGTGTCTCGGGAGGCCCTATGTATTATATGGAACGAGGCTTAAAAAGTAAAATAGGCAAAGGTGCCAAGGTCCTTGCCGTTATTTTTGCCATCGCCACAGTATTATGCTCCCTGGGGACAGGGAACATGGCCCAGGCCAACTCAATGACTGATGCCATGTTTACCAGCTATAACATCGAATCCTGGCTGTCAGGGATATTCATAACAGGACTGGTCTTGCTCGTCATTGTTGGAGGTATCAAACGTATTGCCGAGGTGACCTCCTTCCTGGTTCCTTTTATGGCCATACTTTATTTCCTTGCTGCCATCACTGTTCTTATTGTGATGAGGACAGATATTCCAGCTGCTTTCAACCTTATATTTTATGATGCCTTCCAT
>Ga0209475_10001692_pt1 | contig 25992 bp, 18 predicted proteins | sample tdDd471_FD_187128 | JGI IMG/M metagenome (GOLD analysis project Ga0209475, IMG submission 187128) | Marine sediment microbial communities from the Atlantic coast under amendment with organic carbon and nitrate - tdDd47.1 (SPAdes)... | ecosystem: Environmental > Aquatic > Marine > Coastal >... | reverse complement strand
AGTACGTCGGGAGATCGTGTCGGACAGCGTCGGGAGCGGTGAGTTCGCCGACCTGCGATGGCTTCCGCACGGCGATCGGATGAACCTCGGCGCGATCGGCGCCACGACCCGGGTCCGTCCGGACTACGGGGCGATGGCCGAGACCCCGGTCACCACCGTGGATGCTCTCGTGCTCGATCGGTGCAATCTGATCAAGGTGGACGTGGAGGGCGCGGAAGCGGCCGTGCTCGCGGGGGCGGCCGAGACGATTGCCCGCTGCCGACCCTTTCTCAGTATCGAGTGCGACCGGCCGAACGACAGGTATCCCTGGGTCGACGCCCTGCTGGAGGCGGGGTATCGGCTCTGGCGGTTCCGCGGCACCAACATGCGCGCCGCCAACCCGAACGGCGCCAGTCTGGACGGCCGCCAGAACTTCTACATCCTGATGCTGGTGGCGATCCCGAGCGAGAGCCCTTTGGAGCTGGGACCGGCGGAAGGGCCGTCGTTCCTGCCGATCCACAGCCGGCAGGCCCTCGAGGATCTCTCCGCCAGGATCGTCCGGCCCAGGGTCTAGGAAACGAGGCTTCGCTTCGCCCAACGGTCACGCTTGACCGGAACGACGCTGCGACCGGAGTGCCGGCCTCCGGCCGCGACGTGCGCGGTCCGATCGAACCGAGCGGTTCGGTCAGAACAGCCAGGACCAGATCAGCGGCAGCAGGATGGCGGTGGCCAGCGCGTTCAGGCCCATGGCGAGGCCGGAGAACGCCCCGGCGACCTCGTTGACCTGCATGGCCCGGGCGGTGCCGATGCCGTGCGCGGCGACGCCGATCGCCAGCCCGCGGGCCCGCCAGTCGCGAACCCGCAGCAGGTTGAGGAGCGGCGGCCCGAGCATGGCGCCGACCACGCCGGTGAGGATCACCAGCACGGCGGTCAGCGACGGCAGGCCGCCGAGCTGCTCGGCGATGCCCATGGCGATCGGGGTGGTCACGGACTTCGGGGCGATCGAGGCGACGATCTCCGGACCGGCGCCCAGCAGGGCGGCGATCCCGACCGCGCTGAGCGAGGCCGAGAGCGAGCCCAGCACCACGGCGGCCAGCAGCGGGCCCGCCGACTTCCGGACCCGGTCGAACTGGTTGTACAGCGGGATGGCGAGCGCGACCGTCGCCGGACCGAGCAGGAAGTGCACGAACTGCGCGCCCTCGAAGAACCGTTCGTAGGACGTTCCGGTCGCGACCAGCAGCGAGACCAGGATGACGATCGCGATCACCACCGGGTTGAGCAGCGGGTTCATCCCGAACCGGCGGTAGATCCGGTAGCCGATCAGGTAGGCAAGCAGCGTAAGCGTCAGGTGCAGCAGCGGGTTGGCCGCCAGGTAGACCCAGAGCTCGCCGACCGGCCTCACGACGGGTCTCCTTGGCCATCTCCCTGACGGCCGACCAGGCGCTCGAGCCCGAGCATGGCGAGGGCGGTGACCGCCACCGCGATCAGGGTACTGGCGACCAGGGCCACGCCGATCGCCAGCCAGGCGTCCTCGAGCCGACCGAGATGCAGCATGATCCCGACCCCGGCCGGGACGAACAGCAGCGAGAAGTGCGACAGCAGGGTGCCGGCCGTGGTCTGCAGCGGCTGCGGGACGCCGCCGCGGACCAGCAGGCCGGCGAACAGGAACACCATGCCGAGGACCGGCCCCGGGATCGGCAGCCGGAACAGGCCGACGATCACCTCGCCGGCGAGCTGGCAGACCAGGAGGAGGGTCGGGCTCTCGATCATGCCGTTCCCTCCGTTCCGGTGGTGACGGTCAGGCGACCCGCTTGCCGTGGCGGCCGGCGAGGTCCTGGATGAACTGCCAGGCGACGCGGCCGGAGCGCGAGCCGCGCGTGACCTGCCACTCGCGGGCCTCGGCCTGCAGCTGCTCGCGCGGCACGTCGATGCCGAACGCGTTGGCGTAGCCCTCGATCATCGCGAAGAAGGTGTCCTGGTCGCAGCTGTGGAAGCCGAGCCACAGTCCGAAGCGGTCCGACAGCGAGACCTTCTCCTCGACCGCCTCGGACGGGTTGATCGCGGTCGACCGCTCGTTCTCGATCATGTCCCGCGCCATCAGGTGGCGGCGGTTGGAGGTCGCGTAGAACAGAACGGACTCCGGACGCCCCTCGATGCCGCCTTCCAGCACGGCCTTCAGCGACTTGTAGCTGTTGTCGGCGTGGTCGAACGACAGGTCGTCGCAGTACACGACGGCCCGGCGGTCGGACTCCCGCAGCACCTGCAGCAGCTTCGGCAGGGTCTCGAGGTCCTCCCGGTGGATCTCGATCAGCGCCAGCGAGCCCGGATGGTTGGCGTTGACCTCGGCGTGGACCGCCTTGACCAGCGACGACTTGCCCATGCCGCGGGCACCCCACAGCAGGGCGTTGTTGGCCGGCAGGCCGCGCGCGAACCGCTCGGTGTTCTCGTACAGGGTCTGGCGCTGCAGCTCGACGCCGCGCAGCAGCTCGATCGGCACGCGGTTGATCTTCCGGACCGGGTCCAGGCGGCCCTGGGCGGCGTCCCAGATGAAGCCGTCGGCGGCGTGGATGTCCGAGGCGGCCTGCGCCGGCGGCGCCATCCGCTCGAGCGCGTCGGCGATCCGGCCGAGTACGGCCAGGGTCTCGGCGTCGGCCGGCATCGGAACGGAGGGGATGGAAACGGTCGACTGATCGGCGGGCATGGCAGGGGTCTCGATACGGCGAACTGGAGCGGCGAAAAGGGCTTCCGCCATGGAAGCGGCGGACGTTACCCATGCGGTCGGGCACGGTCAACGCCGCGGCGCACGAACCGGCCGCCCGTCGTTGCAATTCGCGGGTGCGCCGTTATAGTCCCGCCACTTCGCGCAGCCCGGTATGGCGCGCTGAGACTGGGAACCAAATCCGCGGGAGACGGAGCGGCATGTTGATTTCACCGGCCTATGCGCAGGCGGCGGGCGGACTGGGCGGCGGTGCCCCGGACCTGATGCTGCAGTTGGCGCCTTTCGTGGCGATCATGGCGGTCTTCTACTTCCTCATCATCCGTCCGCAGCAGAAGCGTGCCAAGGAGCACCGCGAGGCCCTGGCGGCGATCCGCCGCAACGACCGCATCGTGACCACCGGCGGTCTGGTCGGTATCGTCACCAAGGTCGCCGAGGGCGACGACCTGCTCACCGTCGAGGTGGCGCCGGGCGTCCGCGTGCAGGTCGTGCGCACCATGGTCGCCGAGGTCCGCGGCAAGGGCCAGCCGGTCGCCAGCAAGCCGGCCGGGAAGGGCAAGGGCAAGGCGGGCAAGGACGAGGAGCCGGCCGAGGACGAGCAGGACGAGGCGGCGGACACCCCGAAGGCCTCGGGCTGACCGCCCGCGACAGGCGACGCTAGGCGAGCAAAATGCTTCAGTTTCCCACTTGGAAGATCGCGCTGGTGGTGCTCGTGTGCCTCCTGGGCGTGGTCTACGCCGCCCCGAACGCGTTCGACCGGAATGCCTTCGGCGACGTGCCGACGGGCGTTCCCGGCCGGCAGATCAACCTCGGCCTCGATCTCCAGGGCGGCTCGTACCTGCTGCTGGAGGTCGACGGCAAGGTGGTCCTGCAGGAGCGGCTCGAGGCGATCGTCGAGAGCGCCCGGCGCGAGCTGCGCGACGCCAAGATCGGCTACCTCGGCCTCGGGGTGCATGCCGGCGTCGCCCGGTTCCAGGTACGCGAGGCCGGCGACCTGGAGCGCGCCCGCCAGCTCGCCCGCAAGCTCGAGCCGGGGACCGAGGTCAGCACCGAGGGCAACTCGGTCATCGTCGCGCTGTCGCCGAAGACGGTCACCGAGATCACCCGCAACGCGGTCCAGCAGTCGATCGAGATCGTCCGGCGGCGCGTCGACGAGACCGGCACCCGCGAGCCGCTGATCCAGCGCCAGGGCGACGACCGCATCCTCATCCAGCTCCCTGGCGTCGACGATCCGCAGCGCATCAAGACGCTGATCGGCCAGACCGCCAAGCTGACCTTTCAGCTCGTCGACCTGAGCGCGTCGGTCGAGGACGCCCGGCAGGGCCGGGTGCCGCCGGGTTCCAAGCTGCTGCCGTCGGCCGACGACCAGGGCCCGCCGTTCTACGTGGTCAAGCGCCGGGTGATGGTGAGCGGCGAGAACCTGGTCGACGCCCAGCCGACCTTCCAGGACAACCAGCCGGTGGTCAGCTTCCGGTTCGACGCCGTCGGCGGCCGCCGGTTCGGGCAGGCCACGACCGAGAACGTCGGCAAGCCGTTCGCGATCGTGCTGGACGACAAGGTCATCTCGGCGCCGGTGATCCGCGAGCCGATCCTCGGCGGCACCGGCATCATCTCGGGCAGCTTCACGGTCCAGCAGGCCCAGGACCTGGCCCTGCTGCTGCGCGCCGGTGCGTTGCCGGCGCCGCTGACGGTGCTCGAGGAGCGGTCGGTCGGACCGGGCCTCGGCGCCGACTCCATCGCCGCCGGCAAGATCGCCTCGATCGTCGGCCTGCTGCTGGTGATCGGCTTCATGGTGGTCGCATACGGGCTGTTCGGGATCTTCGCGAACATGGCCCTGCTGCTGAACATCGGGCTGATCCTCGGGGCGCTGTCGGCGCTGCAGGCGACCCTGACGCTGCCGGGCATCGCCGGCATCGTGCTCACCATCGGCATGGCGGTCGACGCCAACGTGCTGATCTTCGAGCGGGTGCGCGAGGAACTCGACAACGGCCGGTCGCCGATCAACGCGCTCGACGCCGGCTACCGGCGGGCGTTCACGACCATTCTCGACTCCAACCTGACGACGCTGTTCGCGGCGATCTTCCTGTTCGCGCTCGGCTCGGGCCCGGTCAAGGGGTTCGCGGTCACGCTCGGGATCGGGATCCTGACCTCGATGTTCACGGCGGTGATGGTGACCCGGCTGTTCGTGGCTATCTGGGCGCGCCGTGCGCGTCCCGCGACGCTGCCGATTTGAGACGGAGAGGTCCGCAATGCTGAAACCGATCCGCTTTGTCCCGCGCGGCGCCCGGCTTCCGATTATCCGCAGCCGGCTGATCGCCTTCGTGGTATCGAGCCTCCTCGTCGTCGGCTCGCTGATCGCCGTCGCCACCATCGGCCTGAACTTCGGGATCGACTTCAAGGGCGGCATCGTGATGGAGGTCCGGACCCCGGGCCCCGCCGACATCGGCCAGATGCGCTCCGACCTCAGCGGCCTCGGGCTGGGCGAGGTCAGCCTCCAGCAGTTCGGCGGCGACAACGAGGTGCTGATCCGCATCCAGCGCCAGGAGGGCGACGAGGCCGCGCAGATCAAGGCGACCGACGCCGTCCGCAAGGCGCTCGGCGGCGGCGTCGAGTACCGGCGCACCGAGTTCGTCGGCCCGACCGTCGGCCAGGAGCTGATCGAGGCCGGCGCCCTGGCGGTCGGCCTCGCGCTGCTGTCGATCCTGCTGTACGTGTGGTTCCGGTTCGAGTGGCAGTTCGGCGTCGCCGCCATCGTCGCCCTGGCCCACGACATCATCTCGACGCTCGGCCTGTTTGCGCTGATCCAGCACGAGTTCAACCTGTCGACGGTGGCCGCGGTCCTGACGATCGCCGGCTACTCGATCAACGACACCGTGGTGATCTACGACCGAGTCCGCGAGAACCTGCGCAAGTACAAGAAGATGGCGCTCGCCGACCTGTTCGAGCTGTCGGTCAACGAGACGCTGTCGCGAACCACCCTGACCTCCGGCACCACCCTGCTGGCGCTGATCGCGATCTACCTGTTCGGTGGCGCCGTGCTGGCGGATTTCGCGCTGGCGATGATCTGGGGCGTGGTTGTCGGCACCTACTCGTCGATCTTCGTCGCCGTCCCGCTGCTGCTCTACACCGGGCTGCGGCGCGGCGAGGACGAGCCGTCCGAGGAGGTCGCGGTGCCGGAGTACGAGCGGGCCGAACGCGAGGGGTGAGAGCATGGACGTCACCCCGCTCGTCCCGGAAGGCGTCCAGATCATCCACGGCTACGGTGACGGCGGCTTCCGGATCGCCCAGGTGGTGCATCGCGGGCCGGTGCTGGTGATGCCGGAGGGCACGGTGCCGTGGGCGGTGCAACCCGCGACCGCCCTGGCGCCGCTCGACCCGGACGGCCTGGAGCCGATCCTCGGGGCGGAAATCGGCTTCGATATCCTGCTGATCGGCACCGGGCCGACCCAGGTGTTCATCCCGCCGGCGATCCGGCAGCGCATCCGCGAGCGCGGGCCGGTGGCGGAAATGATGGACACCGGGGCCGCCTGCCGTACCTTCAATTTGCTGCTGGCCGAGGGCCGGCGGGTCGCGGCGGCTCTGCTGCCGGTCGACTGAGCGGCTCTTCGGGGAGACAGGCCCGCCCATGTCCGCGAGTTTCACCGGTACCGACGAGCACGGCATTCTGCCGATCCAGCACCTGCGCGACGGCATCCGCGACGGCTGGATCGCCGCCGAGCCGGCGATCATCGACGCCCAGCTGCAGCCGGCCAGCCTGGACCTGCGCCTCGGCACCCGGGCCTACCGGGTGGTCTCCAGCTTCCTGCCGGGGCCCGAGCGCACGGTCGAGCAGAAGCTCGACGACCTGCAGCGGTCGCAGGAGATGTACGAGATCGACCTGTCGAAGCCGACGGTGCTGGAGCGCGGCTGCGTCTACATCGTGCCGCTGGCCGAGCGGCTGGCGCTGCCGGACGAGATCTCAGGCACCGCGTCGCCGAAGAGCAGCACCGGCCGGCTCGACGTGTTCACCCGGCTGATCGTCGACCGGGCCTCGGGCTTCGAGCAGGTGCCTGCCGGCTATGCCGGGCCGATGTACCTGGAGATCGCGCCGCGCACCTTCTCGATCGTGGTGCGCGCCGGCGACCGGCTGAACCAGATCCGGTTCCGGGTCGGCGCCACCGGCACCAGCGACCGGCAGCTGCGCGAGGCCCACGACCTCGACCCGGTGGTGTTCTCCGGCGGGGCCTCGGCCGAGGCGGTGATCGCCGACGGGCTGTGGGTCTCGGTCGACCTGGCGGCCCGTGGCGGCGACCCGGTCGCCTACCGGGCCCGGCGGCACGCCCCGCTGCTCGATCTCTCGAAGATCGCCCACTACGACCCGCTCGACTTCTGGGAGCCGATCCTGGGCGACGCCACCGGACGGCTGATCCTCAACCCCGACGACTTCTACCTGATGGCGTCGCGCGAGGGCGTGCGGGTCCCGCCCGGCTACAGCGCCGAGATGGTGCCGTACGACACAGCGGCCGGCGAGTTCCGGGTGCACTATGCCGGTTTCTTCGACCCCGGCTTCGGGCATCGCGGCGAGGGCCCCGGTGGCACCCCGGCGGTGCTGGAGGTGCGCTCGCACGAGGTGCCGTTCGCGCTCGAGCACGGCCAGCGGGTCGCGCGCCTGAAATACGAGCGGCTGCTGGCGGTGCCGGACGTGCTGTACGGCCGGGACCTCGGCTCGAACTACGCCGAGCAGCGCCTGACGCTCGCCAAGTTCTTCCGGCCGCTGGCGCGACGCGGGGCCTCGTGACGGCGCAGGCTTCCTGCGGCGGACGATGACGGGCCCGGTGGGCGAGTTCCGGGATGCCTGTGCGGCGATCGCCCGCCGGCACGACCGCGAGCGCTATCTCGCCTGCCTGTATGCCCCGGCCGAACGGCTGGACGCGTTGCTGGCCGTGCTGGCGGCCAACCACGAGATCGCCAAGACCGCCGAGGTGGTGAGCGAGCCGGGGATCGGCGCGATCCGTCTGCAGTGGTGGCGCGAGACCTTCGACGGCATCGAGGCGGCCACGCCGCGGGCGCACGAGGTGGTGCTGCCGCTGGCCGAGGCGGTCACCCGACACGGGCTTCGGCTCGAGCGGCTGCGGACCATCGTCGACGCCCGCGAGGCCGATCTGGACAGCGAACCGGCGGCCGATCTCGACGAGCTCGACCGCTACGCCGCGGCGACCGCCGGCGAGCTGCATGCCGCGTTGGCCGAGATGCTGGGCGGCGACCCGGCGGTGGGCCGGGAGACCGGAACGGCCTGGGGGTTGCTCGGGCTGATGCGCGCGGTTCCGGCCCTGGTAGTCGCCGGCCGCACACCGCTACCGAAGGCACTACTCGAAGAAGTTGGCATAACCCATCAAAGAATAAAGGATATGGGCGGATCCGGCCGTCTGTCCGCAGCGGTCCGGCCGGTAGTCGAGCGGGCCCGGCAGCATCTCCGGACGGTCCGCGACTCGGCGGGATTCCGCGACCCGGCCTTCCGGCCGCTGCGCCTGCTGGCCGACCGGGCGGCGGATCACGCGGTCAGGCTCGAGCGGGCCGGCCACGAGCCGTTCGCCGTGCATCCGGCCCCGGACGCCGGCCTGGTCTGGCGTTATGCAGCGCGGCACCTGGGATATCGGCTCGGGCTGTGAGCGCTATTCGGCGGCGGCGCGATCCCGGCCGAGCCACAGGTCGAGGTCGGCAAGCGCCCGTGCCGCCTGCACCTTCTTGCGATCGAGGCCCTTGAGCCGGCGCCGCTTGCCGTTGGCGGTGATGGTCTCGGCCTCGTCCGGCGGCGGGAACAGGCCGAAGTTCACGTTCATCGGCTGGAAGGTCTCGGGATTGGCCTCGCCGGTGATATGCGCCAGCAGGGCCCCGAGCGCGGTGGTGCGGGGCGGTACGTCGGGCTGCCGGCCGAGCCGCTCGGCCGCCGCGAACCGGCCCGCCAGCAGGCCGATGGCGGCGCTCTCGACATAGCCTTCCACGCCGGTGATCTGGCCGGCGAACCGCAGCCGCGGCTCGACCTTCAGGCGCAGACTGCCGTCGAGCAGCGACGGCGAGTGGATGAAGGTGTTGCGGTGCAGGCCGCCCAGGCGGGCGAACTCGGCGTTCTCCAGGCCGGGAATCGTCCGGAACACCCGCACCTGCTCGCCATGCCGCAGCTTGGTCTGGAACCCGACCATGTTGAACAGGGTACCGAGCGCGTTGTCCTGGCGGAGCTGGACGACGGCGTGCGGGCGCCGGCCGGTCCGCGGGTCGGTCAGGCCGACCGGTTTCATCGGGCCGTAGCGCAGGGTCTCGGGACCGCGGCTGGCCATGACCTCGATCGGCATGCAGCCGTCGAAGTACGGGGTCGAGGCCTCCCACTCGCGGAAGTCCATCTTCTCGCCGTCCAGCAGCGCCTGCACGAACGCCTCGTACTGCGCCTGGTCGAGCGGGCAGTTGATGTAGTCCTTGCCGGTGCCGCCGGGGCCGGGCTTGTCGTAGCGCGACTGGAACCAGGCGGTGTCGAAGTCGATGGAATCGGTGTGGACGATCGGCGCGATGGCGTCGAAGAACGCCAGCGCCTCGGTCCCGGTGCGGGCGCGCACCGCCTCGGCCAGGGCCGGCGAGGTGAGGGGGCCGGTGGCGACGATCACGCTGTCCCAGTCGGCCGGCGGCAGGCCGGCGACCTCGCCACGCTCGATCGTCACCAGCGGATGCGCTTCGAGTCGCGCCTGGACCAGGGCGGAGAACCCGTCGCGGTCGACCGCCAGGGCGGAGCCGGCGGGCACTTTGTGGGCGTCTCCGGCCTCCAGGATCAGCGACCCGCAGCGCCGCAGCTCCTCGTGCAGCACCCCGACCGCGTTGGCCTCGTGATCGTCGGACCGGAACGAGTTGGAGCACACCAGTTCGGCGAGGCCGTCGGTCTTGTGGGCATCGGTGCCGCGGACCGGCCGCATCTCGTGCAGAACCACCGGAACGCCTGCGTTTGCGAGGGCCCAGGCGGCCTCGGATCCGGCGAGTCCGCCGCCGACCACATGCACGGGCGAAAGGGCGGATATCATCGCGCGATCCCGGTTTCGGTTAACGGAAGTTTCATCATGCTGCGTTCAGATAGCGGTGGCGATCCCCGGGTGCAACCGCTCCCGCGGAGGACGCCAGGGCGGTGGCGGTACGGCAGGAAGGTCGGAATTGCCTAAAGCTTCATCAATCCGGGGGGTATCATGACGGCCTCGGGCGGGCGTGGTGCCGCGGCCGGCGGAGTACGCATGGACGACAACTATCAGGACGGGATTCCCCGCGAGACCCGCAAGACCGGGTTCCTCCAATCGTTCGATCGCCAGAAGCTCGATCCCAGCGATCCTGCCGACTTCTCCTCGAAGCTGCTGTCGTTCGTCCGCCAGAACCGGGTCGCCGCCGACGCGCTGATCGCCGGCAACGTCCAGATGCTCGGCTTCGAGGCGCTGAAGGAGCGTTTCGGCGAGCAGTGGCACGGTATCAAGGACAAGGTGCTCCTGCTCACCGAAGGGATCATCAAGAAGCACATCACCGCCGACGACGTGTACTGCCTGATCAACGACGAGCGGTTCATCGTCCTGTTCGGCAAGGCCACCAAGGAGCAGGCCAACAAGACCGCCCAGGCCATCGGGCGCGAGGTCAACGCCCGGCTGTCGGGCGCCGGGGCCGGCGGCGACGCGGTCTCGGTCCGGCCGATGGTGTTCGAGGTCCCGCGCGACGACCCGGTTGCCCTGAAGTCGCCCGCCGCCCTCGAGGAGACGGTCGAGGAGGCCCAGAAGCGCGCACAGGCCGCCGAGGTGGCCAAGGTCGAGGCGGCCAAGGAAAAGATGCGCATGCGGTTCTGGCCGGTGGCCAACGTCCGCAAGCGGCTGGTGTCCTGCTACCACGCCGAGCTGCACATCCCGGATGCGGCCGAGTTGGGCTTCGACCCGGACGAGCCGTCGGACACCGGCGCCGTGGAGGCGACGATCGACGGAATGCTGATGCAACGGGCCGGGGCGGCGCTGGTCGAGGCGGCCGAGCGCAAGTGGCGGGCGCTGCTGGTGGTGCCGGTGCACTATGACACCCTGGCCGCCAAGGGCTACCGCACCCAGTACCTGGAGACCTGCAAGCTGCTGCCGCGGATCGCCGAGAAGCGGCTGTTCCTGATGGTGCGCGGCCTGTCCGACGACGTACCGCAGGGCCGCCTGCACACGCTGTTCTCCTATCTCGCGCCCTATGTCGCCGGCTTCATCGGAGACTTCAGCCTGGCCTTCAAGCGGGCCGAGAAGCTCGGCGGCCTGAAGATGGTGGCGATCGGCATCGACGGCCACGCCATGGCCAATCCGACCCCGGCCGACATCAAGGCCCTGAAAGGCTTCATGCAGGCCAACAAGGGCATCCGCATGCGCCGCTACTTCTACGGCGCGGCGAGCTTCGAGGCGGCGACCGCCGCTCGGCGGGCCCAGTTCGACTACGTGCAGGGCGCCGGCGTCGCGCCGGCGATGCCGGTCGCCGGCAAGGTGTTCAGTGTCTAGCCGCGACCGTCAGGCCGATTTGCGGGTCTGGGCAGCCGCCGGCTTGAGGTAGCGCGCCAGGTACTCGCCGGTGTAGCTGCCCGGGGTCGCGGCGACCTCCTCGGGCGTGCCGCTGGCGACGATCCGGCCGCCGCCGTCCCCGCCCTCGGGGCCGAGGTCGACGATGTGGTCGGCGGTCTTGATGACCTCGAGATTGTGCTCGATCACGATCACCGTGTTGCCCTGCTCGACCAGGGCCTGCAGGACTTCCAGCAGCTTGCGCACGTCCTCGAAGTGCAGGCCGGTCGTGGGCTCGTCGAGGATGTAGACGGTCCGCCCGGTGGCCCGGCGCGACAGTTCCTTGGCCAGCTTGACGCGCTGCGCCTCGCCGCCCGACAGGGTGGTCGCCGGCTGCCCGACCTTGATGTAGCCGAGGCCGACCCGCTCCAGGGTCTCCAGCTTGTCGCGGATCGACGGGACCGCCTTGAAGAACTTGGCGCCTTCCTCGACCGTCATATCAAGAACATCGGCTATCGACTTGTCGCGGAAACGAATTTCCAGGGTTTCCCGATTGTAGCGGTGGCCCTTGCAGACGTCGCACTGCACGTACACGTCCGGCAGGAAATGCATCTCGATCTTGATGACGCCGTCGCCCTGGCAGGCCTCGCAGCGCCCGCCCTTGACGTTGAACGAGAACCGGCCGGGCGCGTAGCCGCGGGCCTGGGCCTCCGGCAGCCCGGCGAACCAGTCGCGGATCGGGGTGAACGCACCGGTGTAGGTCGCCGGGTTCGAGCGCGGCGTGCGGCCGATCGGCGACTGGTCGATGTCGACCACCTTGTCGACCTTGTCGAGACCGTCGATCGACTCGAACGGGGCCGAGTGTTCGCGGGCGTTGTGCAGCCGGCGGGCCAGGGCCTTCCACAGGGTCTCGATCACCAGGGTCGACTTGCCGCCGCCGGACACGCCGGTGACGCAGGTGAAGGTGCCGAGCGGGATCGACAGGTCGACGTTCTTCAGGTTGTTGCCGGTCGCCCCCTTGACCGAGAGGAAGCGGCCCTTCTTGGCCTTGCGGCGCTGCTGGGGCACGGCGATCTGCCGGAAGCCCGAGAGGTACTGGCCGGTCAGGCTTTCCGGCGAGTGCATGATCTCCTCGGGCGTGCCGCTGGCCACCACCGTGCCGCCGTGCACGCCGGCGCCCGGACCCATGTCGATCACGTAGTCGGCCTCGCGGATCGCGTCCTCGTCGTGCTCGACCACGATCACCGTGTTGCCGAGGTCGCGCAGCCGCTTCAGGGTCGCCAGCAGCCGGTCGTTGTCGCGCTGGTGCAGGCCGATCGACGGCTCGTCCAGCACGTACAGCACGCCGGTCAGGCCGGAGCCGATCTGCGAGGCCAGGCGGATGCGCTGGCTCTCGCCGCCCGACAGCGAGCCGGAGCCGCGCGACAGGGTGAGGTATTCCAGGCCGACGTTGTTCAGGAAGCCGAGCCGTTCGCGAATCTCCTTGAGGATGCGCTGGGCGATCTCGCGGTCCTTCGGGCGCAGGGTGTCCTCCAGCGCGTCGAACCAGGCCACCGCCTTGCCGATCGAGAAGTCGCAGACCTCGGAGATCGTCAGCTTGCCGACCTTCACCGCCAGGGCTTCCGGGCGCAGGCGCTGGCCGCCGCAGGACTCGCACGGCGCCACCGACTGGTACCGGCCGAGCTCCTCGCGTACCCAGGCGCTGTCGGTCTCGCGCCAGCGCCGCTGCATGTTCGGGACCACGCCCTCGAACGGCTTGGTGGTCTTGTAGGTCCGCAGCCCGTCCTCGAAGGCCATGACCACCGGCTCGTCGCCGGTGCCGTTCAGGATGCCGTCGCGCGCCTGCTCGGGCAGGTCCTGCCACGGGGTGTCCATCGACACCCCGAAGTGCTTGGCCAGGCTCTCCAGGGTCTGGACGTAGTACTTCGAGGAGCTGGCCGCCCACGGGCCGACCGCACCCCTCTTCAGGGACAGCGTCGGGTTCGGGATCACCAGCTCGACATCGAAGTACATCTTGGTGCCGAGCCCGTCGCAGGACGGACAGGCGCCGAACGGGTTGTTGAACGAGAACAGCCGCGGCTCGATCTCGTCGATGGTGAAGCCGGAGACCGGGCAGGCGAACTTGGCCGAGAAGGTATGACGCTCGCCGCCGTCCGCCTCGTCGGCGAACAGCAGGCCGTCGGACAGGCCGAGCGCGGTCTCGATCGAATCGGCCAGCCGGGTCTGGATGCCGTCGCGCACCACCAGCCGGTCGACCACGACCTCGATGTCGTGCTTGCGCTTCTTGTCGAGCGCCGGGGCGTCCTCGATCTCCAGCAGCTCGCCGTCGATCTTCACGCGCTGGAAGCCGCGCTTGCGCAGGTCGGCCAGCTCCTTGCGGAACTCGCCCTTCTTGCCGCGGGCGATCGGCGCCAGCAGGTACAGCCGCGTGCCCTCCGGCATATCGAGGATGCGGTCGACCATCTGGCTGACGGTCTGGCTCTCGATCGGCAGGCCGGTGGCCGGCGAGTAGGGGATGCCGACCCGGGCGTACAGCAGCCGCAGGTAGTCGTAGATCTCGGTGACGGTGCCGACCGTCGAGCGCGGGTTGCGCGAGGTCGTCTTCTGCTCGATCGAGATCGCCGGCGACAGCCCCTCGATCAGGTCGACGTCGGGCTTCTGCATCAGCTCGAGGAACTGCCGGGCGTAGGCCGACAGGCTCTCGACATAGCGACGCTGGCCCTCGGCGTAGATCGTGTCGAAGGCGAGCGACGACTTGCCCGATCCGCTGAGCCCGGTCAGCACCGACAGCGCGTTGCGCGGCAGGTCGACGTCGACGTTCTTCAGATTGTGCTCCCGGGCGCCGCGCACGCGGATCACGCGGAGCTCACTGTCGGACGCGGGAAGGGGCGCCATGGCAGGCCTCGACTCGGGAACACGGGGGTGGATGCAATCCTGGAATATAGGGTGCCAGGGGACGGTAATGCCACCGGCCATGCAACTTCGTCGCACGACCTGCTGACAGAGTCTGTCGGGATCTGTGGATAACCGTCGGTCACGCAGGCGGTAGGCCGATTCGCTACCTCGTTCCGGTTCGACATCGAATCGGGGGTCGTCGGTATGCCCGTTAACTGCAATCGCGGTTTCACGATCGCGGCGGTGCCGTAACGGGCTTGGAACCTGCCGGACGATGTGGGAAGGTCCGCCGACGCGACCGCCGGGCGGCCGATGCCGCCGGCGCCGTTGCAGGAACTGACGGACAAGCGAGAGCGAGACGATGGCGGGCAGCGTCAACAAGGTGATTCTGGTGGGCAACCTCGGCCGTGACCCGGAGGTCCGGACCACCCAGGACGGCACCAAGATCGTGAACTTCACGCTCGCCACCTCCGAGCGCTGGCGCGATCGCTCGAGCGGCGAGCAGCGCGAGCGCACCGAGTGGCACCGGGTGGTGATCTTCAACGAGAACCTGGCCCGGATCGCCGAGCAGTACCTCCGCAAGGGCAGCTCGGTCTATGTCGAGGGCCAGTTGCAGACCCGCAAGTGGACCGACCAGAACGGCCAGGAGAAGTACACCACCGAGGTGGTTCTGCAGCGGTTCCGCGGCGAGCTGACGCTGCTCGGCGGCCGCGGCGAAGGTGGCGGCGGCGGTGGCGGCGGCTACGGCGGCGGTGACGACTACAGCCGCGGCGACGACTTCGGCGGCGGCGGTGGTGGTGGCTACGGCGGCGGCCAGGGGGGCGGCGGCCAGGGGGGCGGCGGCCAGGGTGGCGGCGGCCAGGGGGGCGGCGGCCGTTCCGGCGGTGGCGGCGGCCCGGCGCCGATGGGCGGTCCCGGCGACCTGGACGACGAGATCCCGTTCTGAGGTCAGGGGATGCCGGACGCCAGCCCGTATCTGGAGGCCAACAGGGCGTTCTGGGACGAACTGGTCGGCATCCACGTCGCCTCGACCGGGTCCGACGGCTACAACGTCGATGCGTTGAAGCGCGGCGTCCGACGTCTGCACGCCATCGAGGAAGCCGAACTCGGTCCGGTCGACGGGCTCGACGTCCTGCACCTGCAGTGCCATTTCGGCGTCGACAGCCTGATCCTGGCGCAGCGCGGCGCCCGGGTAACCGGGCTCGACTTCTCGCCGGCCGCGATCCGGACCGCCCGGGCACTGGCGTCCGAGATCGGCTTGGACGCCCGGTTCGTGGAAGGCGACGTGTACGCCGCGCGAGAGCTGATCGACGGACGGTTCGACCTGGTCTACGTCACCTGGGGAACGATCTGCTGGCTGCCGGACCTGGCGGAATGGGCCAGGGTGGCGGCGCATTTCCTGAAGCCGGGCGGGCGGTTCTACTTCTGCGACGCCCATCCGGCGGCGCTGGTGTTCGACGATTCGGACGAGGCGGCGGCGCTGCCGGCCGGCACCCTGCGGGTCCGCTATCCGTACTTCCACCGGGACGAGCCGATGGCGCTGGAGATGGCGGTCGACTATGCCGATCCGGATGCCGTGCCGGAGAACCGACGGAACTTCGAGTGGGCTCACGGCGTTTCCGACATCGTGAATGCCGTAATCGGCGCCGGCCTGAGGCTCGAATGGTTGCGTGAGCATGACGAGATCGTCTGGAAGCTCCTGCCGGTACTGGTCTCCGGCCACCCTGGGCAGTACCGTTGGCCCGACGGGTTCGAGCCCAAACTACCTCTCAGCCTGTCGTTCTCGGCAAGGAAGGATTGACGCCCGCCGGGACGGGGTCCGTTAGCGACTCCTTAAGGCAAAGGCCGATACTACCCTTTCATGGTGAACAGGGTGTCGACGACAATCGAAGATCAGCCGGCACGTTCCGCCAAGGCACCGACCGGACTGCCGGGTCTGCAGCGCGCGGCCGTGCGGCACGTGATCACCCCGATCTCGATTCTCGGCGTCGCCGTCGTCGCACTGATCCTGTTGCTGGTCGCGATCGCCGCCGACAGCCAGAACCGCCTGGCGACCCGCTCGGCCCAGCATCTTGCCAGCAGTGCGTTGCGGGTCGAGAGCGAACAGCTCGGCGGTGTCATACGCGACTACACGTTCTGGAACGACGCGGTGAAGAACCTGGCCGTCGGGCTCGACCCGGTCTGGGCCGACGACAATGTCGGCGCCTGGGCGAACGACAGTCTCGGCATGGACGCGACGCTGGTGCTCCATACCGGCGACCTCCGGCTGATTTTCGGCTCGGTGGACGGCCGGACCCAGGATGATGGCCTGGTGTCGCGCTTCTCGCCGGAGCTCGCGCAGATCGTCTCCGGCGCCCGAGATGTCGTCGGCATGCCGGGGGAGGTGCCCGGCGTCGCCTTCACCTACCTGGAGTTCGACGGCACGCCGGCGATGGCCGGCGCCGCGATCCTGAAATGGGAGGACGACCGGCCACTTCCGTTGCGCGACGGCGCCCCGGTCGCGCTGGTCTTCGTGCGCCGCATCGACGAGGGGATGCTCGAGCGGTTCGGCGAGCTCTATCTGCTGCCCGGAATGAAACTGGCTCCGACGTCCGCCGAAATGGCGGACTCCATTGCCTTGCGGTCCGTCGCGGACCGCGTCGTGGCCCGGGTCGCGTGGACCGGCAATCGCCCGGGGACGACGCTGGTCCGCGAGCTTGCCTTCCCGCTGCTGGGGATCGCCATCCTGGCGGTGGCGCTGATGGCCCTGATCGTGCGCCGGGCGCGCCAGTCGACCGAGGAGCTGGCCCGCAGCCACGATCAGCTCGAGGCGAAGACCCGTGCGCTGCAGGCTTCGACCGCCGCCTTGCAGGAGGCGCTGGCGGAAGCCGCCCGCGCCAATGCCGCAAAGTCGGACTTCCTGGCCCGGATGAGCCACGAACTGCGAACGCCGCTCAACGCGATTCTCGGGTTCTCCGAGATCATCTCGATGGAGATGTACGGCGCGCATTCGGATTCCCGCTACCGCGACTACGGCCGGATGATCCACGAGAGCGGCGACCACCTGCGCTCGCTGATCAACGACATCCTGGACCTCGCGAAGATCGAGGCGGGTCGCTTCGAACTGGCCGAGGGGCCGACCAATCTCGGGCCGATCGTCGAGCAGTGCCTCGGCCTGCTGGCGCCCCGGATCGAGGCCAAGAGGCTGCGGGCGACCTACCGTCCGACGACCGTCAGGCTGATCGCCGATTCCCGTGCAATCAAGCAGATCCTCCTGAACCTGCTGTCGAATGCCGTGAAGTTCACGGGCGACGGCGGGGAGATCGCGGTCTCGGTTTCGGAGGATCCGAGCGAGATCGTTCTGTCGGTCTCCGACACCGGCTGCGGCATGACCCGCCAGGAGCTCGAGCGGGTGTTCCAGATGTTCGGGCAGGCCAGGGTCAACCTCTCGCGCGACGCCGAGGGTTCCGGGCTCGGGCTGAACATCGCAAAGGGCCTGGTGGAGATGCATGGCGGCACGCTCACCGTCGAATCGGAGGTCGGCGTCGGCACCACCGCGACGGTCCGGCTCAGTTCCGCGCGGCGCCTGCCGTCCGAGCCGATGGCCGTCACAGGCTGAACGGCCGCGCCGCCGCGGCCGGCCATCGACGCCGACCCCGCGGATCGGTGCGGATCACGTGACCGGACTGCGAACGCTTGTGCTATTGCGGGCTCGCGACACGATGCGAGACGCAGCGGCGGCTGGCTATGCAGTCCAGGATGGCTCCGACGGTCTTCGATGTCCCCGCCTCGGTGCGGGTCGCGACGCTGTGCGATCCAAAGAACCCGGTGGCCTGCGCCGAGCTGGTCCGGTGCCTCGGTGACGCGAAGGCGGTGTTCGGCTGGTTCCGCCGGCTCAGCCTTCTGCTGGACGAGGATATCGAGGCGGTCGACGGGGACGTGCTCCGCAAGGCGATGCTCGCGACCAAGGCGTTGGATCCAGCCCGGCTGCGGCGATCGGTGAACGCGGTCGGCTTCGGGAACCAGAGCTGGAGCGCACTGGTCCCGTTCTTCGCGGCGGCACTGCTGGCGACGGATCGTCTCGACCCGCAATCGCAAACCCTCGCACCGGCCGGCTTTCCGCTGCACGGAGACAACTTCCAGAAGGTCCTCAGCCTGCTGCTGCCGAACCTCACGCCGGCTTCGCAGGCCCAGGCCTTCAATCTGTCCGTCCTGAAGCACAGTGTCGTCAAGCAGCTGCGACAGGCGGGGTTCACCGCATGCGCGCACCGGTTCGCGGACGATCTCTCGGCGTTCAATCGGACTGCCCGCCAGCGATTCCAGCGCGACGGCGCGCGGATCTTCTCCCATCGCTGGACCTTTGCGATCGGCCACATGGTGGTCACCGCGTTCATGATCAAGGGCGGCGAGATCGGGGTCCTGGACTTCGACGGTGCCCGGGTCTGGGACGGCCGCATGGCCAACATGGCGTTTCGAGCCCGGTTCCCTGTACTGTCCCGCAAGGTCGAGTTCGTGCCCCGGGGCACCCTGTTCGCCGAAAGCTTCGCGCCGTACCTGAGGGAAATGGTGGACGGACGTCCCGTCGACCTGTTCGAGGCCTGCGGCATCGTGGCGGACCGGGCCGGCGGCCAGGGAGGAGCGATCCTCGACCGACCGGATCGGGACGACCCGGTGCTCGCGCGGTTCTTCGAGGCTGCCGGCTTCACGCCCGACGACCGCATCGTGACGCTGCATTGCCGCGAGGGCGGCTTCAGGGTCGACGCGTTCCAGGATCTGCGAAACGTCGACGTCGCCAGCTACCTGCCCGCGCTGAGGCGACTCGTGGAGCGCGGCTATCGGGTCATCCGGCTCGGCGACCCGTCGATGACGCCGCTACCGCCCCTGGCGGGCCTGTTCGACTACGCACGGTCGCCGCTCAAGTCGGAGGAGCTGGACATCGTGCTGCCCGGCGTGGCGGATTTCCACATCGGCTCGAGTTCCGGCCTGTCCAAGGTGCCGCTGCTCTACGGGACGCCGTCGCTGTTCCTGAACTGGTACCCGTGCGACCTGCTGCCCTGGGGGCGCCGCAACTGGACCGTCCTGAAATCGGTCACGCGGCTGGCCGACCGCCGCCGCCTTCTGGACTGGCGCGCGTATTCCGGACCGGGGCAGCTGTACTCCGGTGCCCTGCTGAGTGCCGCAGGTCACCGTGTCGTCGACCTGTCGGCGCGGGAGATCGAGCGGGTCGTCGCTGATTTCGCCGACGGCATCGAGGCCGCCCGGCCGGAGCCGGCAAGAGAGGGCCGGAACCTCGGCCGGGTCTTGCTCGCGGGAGAAGACTCCGCGTTCCTCGATCTCCGACCGGAGATCGTTGCCGCCGCGGCCGACCCGGGTGAGCGGTGATCCTAGCCGGCGACATCGTGCGCGTGGCCGGATCTCCGGCAGGCGGCGAATCGGTGCGATTCGGGAACGCCGACGGGCCGGCGGCCGGCGCTTCGGGACGCGCAAGGGCAGGGCTGGGCGAGCTCTCCGCCCTTCGGCGCCGCAACATTGCCGCACAGACGCGGCTCTGCTAAGTTTTCGTGATCCGTAGCCGCGTCCGATTCGGCGCCGCAATGGCCTCCCTTCGGCCATCCACCTCCACCTGGTACCGGAACCCCTCGGTTGTCCGACATCACACCCGATCATCACGACATCGCCCCGGTCTCCATCGAAGACGAGATGCGGCGCTCGTACCTCGATTACGCCATGAGCGTGATCGTGGCCCGCGCGCTGCCGGACGTCCGCGACGGCCTGAAACCGGTGCACCGGCGGATCCTGTACGCCATGAAGGTCGGCGGCTACGACTGGACGCGGCCGTACCGCAAGTCGGCGCGCATCGTCGGCGACGTCATGGGCCAGTATCACCCGCACGGCGACAGCGCGATCTACGACGCCATGGTCCGCATGGCGCAGGACTTCTCCATGCGCCTGCCGCTGGTCGACGGCCAGGGCAACTTCGGGTCGATGGACGGCGATCCGCCGGCCGCCATGCGGTACACCGAGGCGCGCCTGGCGAAGGCGGCCGAGGGCCTGCTGCGCGACATCGACAAGGAAACCGTCGACTTCGTCCCGAACTACGACGAGACGACCGACGAGCCGTCGGTGCTGCCGGCCGAGTACCCGAACCTGCTGGTCAACGGCGCCGGCGGCATCGCGGTCGGCATGGCCACCAACATCCCGCCGCACAACCTGGGCGAGGTGGTCGACGCCTGCCTGGCGATGCTCGACAACCCGGGCATCACGGTCGACGAGCTGATGGCCATCGTCCCGGGCCCGGACTTCCCGACCGGCGGCCTGATCCTGGGGCGGTCCGGCATCCGCGAGGCCTATCACACCGGCCGCGGCTCGGTGGTCATGCGGGGCCGGGCCGAGATCGAGGAGATCCGCAAGGACCGCTTCGCGATCGTCGTCACCGAGATCCCGTATCAGGTGAACAAGGCCCGGATGATCGAGCGGATCGGCGAGATCGTCCGCGACAAGACCATCGAGGGCATCGCCGACCTGCGCGACGAGAGCGACCGCGACGGCGTCCGGGTGGTGGTCGAGCTCAAGCGCGACGCCATCGGCGAGGTCGTGCTGAACCAGCTCTATCGCTACACCCCGCTGCAGACCAGCTTCGGCGTCAACATGCTGGCGCTGAACCGCGGCCGGCCGGAGCAGATGAACCTGCGCGACGTGATCGCCGCGTTCGTCGAGTTCCGCGAGGAGGTCATCACCCGGCGCACCCGCTATCTGCTGCACAAGGCGCGCGAGCGAGCCCACGTGCTGGCCGGTCTGATGGTGGCGATCAACAACCTGGACGCCGTGATCGCGCTGATCCGCTCGTCGCCGGACGCCGGCGAGGCCCGGCGCCGGCTGTGCGAGACCGCCTGGGACGCCAGGGACGTCGCCGACTTCATCGGGATCATCGACGATCCGGGGCATCGGGTCCTCGAGGACGGCACCTACCTGCTGTCGGACGCCCAGGCGCGGGCGATCCTGGACCTGCGCCTGCAGCGCCTGACCGGCATGGAGCGGTCCAAGCTGATCGAGGAGGCGGAGGACATCGCCGCCCGGATCAAGGACTACCTGGCGATCCTGACCTCGCGGCCGCGGCTGCTTGAGGTGCTGCGCGAGGAGCTGCGGGCGACCCGCGAGGCCTGGGCCGACGACCGCCGGACCGAGATCCAGGAGAACGAGTTCGAGCACGACATCGAGGACCTGATCGCCCGCGAGGACATGGTCGTCACGGTCAGCTACTCGGGCTACATCAAGCGGGTGCCGCTCGCGACCTACCGGTCGCAGAAGCGCGGCGGCAAGGGCCGCGCCGGCATGGCGACCCGCGACGAGGACTGGGTGCACCGGCTGTACGTGGCCAACAGCCACGCGCCGATCCTGTTCTTCACCTCGCGCGGCCAGGTCTACCAGCTCAAGACCTACCGACTGCCCGAGGGCACCCCGCAGTCGCGCGGCCGGCCGATGGTCAACCTGCTGCCCCTGGAAGAGGGCGAATGGATCCAGACCGTCATGCCGATGCCGGCCGACGAGGAGAGCTGGGAGCAGCTGCACGTGATGTTCGCGACCGCCGCCGGGACGGTACGGCGCAATGCGCTCAGCGACTTCACCAACATCAACCGCGCCGGCAAGCGGGCCATGAAGCTCGACGACGGCGACCGGCTGATCGCGGTGATGCCGTGCAACGAGGGTGACGACGTCCTGCTCGCCACTCGCCAGGGCAAGGCGATCCGTTTCCAGGTGACCGACGTCCGGCTGTTCCGCGGCCGCGATTCGCTGGGTGTCCGCGGCATCAAGCTGGCGGGCGGCGACGAGGTGGTGTCGATGTCGATCCTCCGCCATGTCGACTACCAGGACGTGGAGGGGGCGGAGCAGAGCGAGCGCGACGTCTACCTGCGCCAGGCCGCCTGGATCCGGCGCGGCAGCGGCGAGGGCGACGAGGATGCGACGGCGCCGGACGTGCTGTTGAGCGAGGAGCGATTCGCGCTGCTGGGGGCTGCCGAGGAGTTCGTGCTGTCGGTCACCGAGAAGGGCTACGGCAAGCGGACCTCGGCCCACGAGTACCGGGTGACCGGTCGCGGCGGCCAGGGCATCGCCTCGATGGACGTCACCCGCAAGAACGGCCCGGTGGTCGCGGCGTTCCCGGTGACGCCGAGCGACCAGATCATGCTGGTCACCACCAACGGCCAGATCATCCGCTGCCCGGTCGACGACATCCGGGTGGCGGCGCGCAAGACCCAGGGCGTGGTGCTGTTCCGGGTCGGCGACGAGGAGAAGGTGGTCTCGGTCTCGCTGGTCGGGGAGACCGGCGACGACGAGAATGGCGATGCCGAGGACGGTGACGAGGCCGGCGGTGGCGATACCGCAGGCGACGGCACCGGGCCGGAGGGTGGCGTCGACGGTGACGGGGCTGGGGAGCCCCGGGCGGACGAGGGGGATACGACGGAATGAGCAGCACGGTGACACGCCCCGAACGCGTCGGGGTGTATCCGGGGACGTTCGACCCGATCACCAGGGGGCATATCGACATCATCCGGCGGGCCAGCAAGACGGTCGACCGGCTGGTGGTGGCGGTCGCCCGCAACGCCGGCAAGGGGCCGTTGTTCAGCCTCGACGAGCGGGTCGAGATGGTCCAGGACGAGATCGCCGACATCCTGGCGAAGAACAGCGCCGACGGCTTCCAGGGCGTCATCGACGTGAAGCCGTTCGGCTCGTTGCTGATGCACTTCGCGGAGTCGCAGGGCGCCTCGGTGATCATCCGCGGGCTGCGGGCCGTCTCGGACTTCGAGTACGAGTTCCAGATGGCCGGCATGAACGCCCGCCTGAACCCGCGGATCGAGACCCTGTTCCTGATGGCGTCCGACCGCCATCAGTTCATCTCCTCGCGCTTCGTGAAGGAGATCGGGCGGCTCGGCGGGCCGATTACCGAGTTCGTGACGCCGCGGGTCGCCGAGCGGGTGATGAACCGCTTCGACATGGACCCGAGCCAGGTCGGCCAGGCCAAGCAGACCGGCCCGTTCGGGGACTGATCGATACCGGAATGAGTTGACCTGTCACGTCGGCCTGCCTAGGTTCCCGCCGACGTGACGCCCCCTGTCGCGATGCTGACCCCTGGGGGCCGGTGCGGGCGCGTAGCTCAGTTGGTAGAGCAGCTGACTTTTAATCAGCGGGTCACAGGTTCGAGTCCTGTCGCGCTCACCATCCCCGCGATGACGGACACCTCGGGTATCGGTTCCGGCGAGCATCGGTACGAGCGATCTTGTCCTGGTCGGTGCGAAGCGTCCCCTCGAACGATGGGTCGCAGACGGTTGTCGAATGGACGACAGGACGCTGCCTGTCGGATCGCCCGGCGAAGCGGCGTTGCCCGATGCTTGGTAAGGAAATCTTTAGACGCGTGGTTCAGAGTAGTTGGATGTACGCGTTGCGGTAGTTCTATCTTCGTGCGTAGGTAGTGTCGGGCACCGTGGAACCTGAACATGATCGTTGGTGTGGCTTGGGAATTGCTGCGAATGTTAATATTAATTTAGCTAAATATTGAGTAAAAGACTGTTCGATTAACTATCATCCGGGTTGAATCGCCGCAGCCAAGGACCGGGATTCGCCGGGGAGCACGAATTGGGGAGCAAGACATGGTCGAGGTAACGTCAGCCGGCACATGGACCAGACGGAAGATCTCTGATTCCGCCGGCGCCGAGTGCCTGATCCTGGATTCCGGCGTCGCCGATGCTCGGATCCTGCTGGACGGCCTGCGGCCCGGCATCGAGGTCGTGAGACTGCCGGATTCGGATGACCCGGTTGCCGCGATCGCGCTGGCGCTGGCCGGCCGTCGGGCGGCCGGGCTGCCTGAGCTGTCGGTGCTGCACGTCCTGTCGCACGGCGCTCCCGGCCGCCTGCTGCTTTCGGGCCGCATGGTTGATACCGCCGCGCTGGCGGCCCGCCCGGCCCTCCTCGATACGATCCGCGCCGCACTGGCCGACGACGCCGAAATCGTGCTGTACGGCTGTTCGGTGGCGGAGGGGGCCGATGGTGCGGCGTTCGTCGAGCGGCTGTCGACGCTGCTCGGCTGCCGGGTCGCGGCTTCCGAGGGCCCGGTCGGCTCGGCCGACCTCGGCGGCAGCTGGGACCTGCCGGCAGTGAGCGAAATCGCCTTTGCGCCGGCGGCGCAGGCGGCCTACCCGCATGCGCTGATCATCGCCACCTTCGGCGTGGTCACGACCATCAACACCACGACCACGCTGACCTCGAACGAGGGCGGGGTCACGCTGAGCGCGACCAAGTCCGACGGCACTACGTTCAACATTAGTTCCGGGTTCCTCAATCCGGGCAACCTGCTCACCACGAGCAACGTCTCCTACACCGTGACGTTCTCGACGCCGGTGAACGTCACCCAGTTCCAGCTGGGCGAGTTCAACAACCTCAGCGCCGGCGTCAACTACGTTTTCACGCCGAACACCGGAACGGCGGTGACGATCGCCGACAACAGCGGCTCGATCGTCGGCGCGATCGCCACCCTCAACCCCGGCGACTGGAACGGCATCACCTCGTTCACCGTGTCCTATGCCGACACCACCAGCGGCAGCAGCTGGCGGGTCGGCATCGACAACATCAACTTCACCGTGGCCGGCCCCGGTGTCCCGTCGACGCCGGACCTGACGGTGGCTACCGACCTCGGCAGCAGCAGCACCGACAACGTCACCAGCTCGGCGACGCAGACCTTCACCGGGACCTCGAGCAGCGCGACGAAGGTTCATGTGCTGGTCGACGGTACGACGGTCGGCACCGCGACACCGGATGCCGGCGGGACCTGGACCTTCAGCACCTCGCTTTCTGCCGGTTCCTACGCCATCACCGCGATCGGCGACGACGGCTCCACCAAGTCCAGCGCCTCGACGGCGCTCAACATCGTGGTCGACCAGACCGCGCCGACGACCCTGGCGCCGCCGGACCTGCTGGCGGCCAGCGATACCGGCAGCAGCAGCACCGACAACATCACCAATGCCGCGACCCAGCAGCTTTCTGGTTCGGCGACCACCGGCGACACGGTCAGCATCCTGGTCGGCGGGGTGACGGCAGGCACCGTCACCGCGGCCGGCGGCTCGTGGTCGTACAGCACCTCGCTGTCGGCCGGCAGCTACGCGATCACGGTGCAGGCCACAGATACCGCCGGCAACGCCGGCGCGGCATCGTCGGCGCTCGGCTTGACGGTCGACCAGACCGCACCGACGACCCTGGCGCCGCCGGACCTGCTGGCGGCCAGCGACAGCGGCAGCAGCAGCACCGACAACATCACCAATGCCGCGACCCAGCAGCTTTCGGGCTCGGCGACCACCGGCGACACGGTCAGCGTCCTGGTCGGCGGGGTGACGGTGAGCACCGTCACCGCGGCCGGCGGCTCGTGGTCGTACAGCGCCTCGCTGTCAGCCGGCAGCTACGCGATCACGGTCAGCGCCACCGACACCGCCGGCAACGCCGGCGCAGCGTCGTCGGCGCTCGGCCTGACGGTCGATCAGACCGCACCGACGACCCTGGCGCCGCCGGACCTTCTGGCGGCCAGCGACAGCGGCAGCAGCAACACCGACAACATCACCAACGCGGCGACCCAGCAGCTTTCGGGCTCGGCGACCGCCGGCGACACGGTGAGCGTCCTGGTCGGCGGGGTGACGGTCACCACGGTGACGGCGGCCGGCGGGTCGTGGTCGTACAGCGCCTCGCTGTCGGCCGGCAGCTACGCGATCACGGTCAGTGCGACCGACACCGCGGGCAACGTCGGCGGGACCTCGTCGGCGCTCGGCCTGACGGTCGACACCACCGCGCCGACCACCCTGGACGCGCCGGACCTGCTGGCGGCCAGCGACCTGGGTGTCAGCAGCACCGACAACATCACCAGCTCGGCGACCC